>ERZ808286.59-NODE-59-length-92264-cov-5.206997_pt1 | contig 92264 bp, 56 predicted proteins | sample MGYA00521276_ERZ808286 | MGnify/ENA primary metagenome ERZ808286 (study PRJEB31516, sample SAMN03275607) | gut metagenome | biome: mammalia-associated habitat; material: feces | host: Papio cynocephalus | place: Kenya | collected 2012-08-01 ... | reverse complement strand
CGACATCGGTATTCACCGCCGTGCTTGAGGCCGTGAGGGTATGCGTGCTGTCGCCGTCGGCGGCGAAGGTCAGCTTGCCAGAACCTGCGATGGTGAGCGCGCCCACCGAAGCGGCGGCATTCATGGTAAGGGCTGCATCCGCATTCACCGTCAGCGTTACCTCGCTGCCCGATTCCGGGGCGGTTGTTCCCGCCGCGCCCCAATCTTCTGCCGCTTCGCCCACCTGCCACGAACCATCAGCCGTTACGGTGCGGGCGAAGGAAGAGACTTCAATCACATCCCCCGTGTTGACGATCTGAACACCGGCCAACCCCGTGCGGTAAGACCCTTTTGTTGCGCCCTTGATGGCCAGCTCAGATGCCGTCAGGCCGGAGATCTTCACATAGTTGCCGTTCTCCGTGAGCGTTACCTCTTCTTGCCGCGCAGTGGAGCGGTCGCCCCAGGCCGTGCTCGCACCGTTAGGGTACCACGTGCCATTCACCTCCACCGGGCCGAAAGAACCTGCGGTGTCGGAGCCGAAGTAGACATAGACGTCATACTGCGTATAGGGCATATTCGTCAGAAGAATTTGAGCGCCGTATCCGGTATCCGTTGTGCCATCGTCCAGATAGCCGTAAAGCAATTCGGAATCCCCGTTCGTTGCCGTTGTGCCGGACGTCCAACAACACGCGGCTCGCAGCTGAACGCGAACCGGCCGATCTGCGGCCTCCGCCGCGCCCTCGCTCCACTCTTTCAGCGACGTCAGGGTGGTATTCACGGCACTGTTCGTGTTCTGCCCGGCCAAAGCCTGCGTCCAGAACGCCGCATCCACCGCCTTCACCCCGGCCGTCTTGCCGGATGTAATCGACTTGCCCGCACGGTTATTGTTGCCGCCGGCAACATTCAGGCTCAGCACTTCGCCTGCACCCCACGCAGCAGGGGCAAACAACCATGCAGCGGCAAAACCCGCCGCCATTTGCACAAAACACGTCTTCATCCTTGCACTCCTCTCCGTTATACTCAATACGGATCTCCTCTACAGGCGTACAAATAACACATTACCCCCCCCCCTGTCAAGAACACGCTGCACGCTTCCAACAGCTTTTACGCCGCATCGGGCACGTTTCGCCCTCGCCCTCCACGGCCCCGCCCGTGCCGGGGAATCGTTTCAACATGCGAAAGCCCCGGCATCCTTCAGGCAGAAACAACCGCCCCTTGCATCCACAGGCGCTTCTTTTGCCAGACGCGGCGCAGATGGCAGACAAACCGCCCCCAGACGGTTACAGTTCCCCTGCCCGACAGCTGAACCGAGCTGTCAACCCATACACGTGCTGTCCGCTCAACACTCCGCGCTTCTGCCCCGGGCACGGACGACAATACCCCCAGACAAAACGCCCCCATCGCTGCGGCGGCTGTGCCTTTGTTTCCCTCCTGAATACGAGCGGCTGACAACGGGCAAAAAGCAAACATAACCCTTTCCGCTTAGGGAAACGGAACGGTTCATCATGCGGACCTGAGCGCGGCGACGGCGCATTCCACCCGGCTGCGCGAAACCGAAACGCCGCCCACCCTGCGGCGCGTCAGGCCTCGATGTCAGGGAGCCGAAAAGCCGGTACTGGCGCGGGCCAAAAGCACGCCGGCAGGCGACGTGATGGAGTGCAGAAAGCGGCCGCTGCCCAAGCTATAGGTGCGCGAGACCACCGTGTCGCCCAAGTGCGCGGCCTGCTTGAACTCAATATCCAGCGTGCGCGGCGTGCCGCAGAAAAAAACCTCCTCGGGAAGTGTTTCAAGCATCCACTCAGCATAATGCACGTTATTGACGTGACGGTTGGCGTCAATCTCCGCGCGGCGGACGTTGAAGACAGCTTCGCCGCAGGGCTCCTCGGCGGGAACAGGCGGCAGTTTGGCCGTGCAGAGCCCAAAAGCGAGCGTCTCTGCATTGGCCAGCTGCGCCGCCGATTCAGGAAGTTTGGCCAAGCGCCCCCGCGCCATATCCACGCACAGCCACTCACTGGAAGCTTCCAGGAGGCGCTCCCCGGCTTCCGTTTCGAGGACGAACTGCCGTTCGGCCATCAGCCGCCCGCGGATGCCGCTGGGCCAGGTGGTCAGGCGTAATTGTTCACGCCAGGCGGGCGAACGATGCAGGCGCAGGGCAAGCCGCCCAAGCATCCAGGTAAAGCCCGCTCGCTGAAGTGCCTGAATCCCCACGCCGAGCGCTTCGGCATGGAGACCGGCGGCCTCCTGAAGAAGCCGCTCCAACGCAGGAAGAGACGCTTTCAAATTGCTCTGACAATCTGAGGCGGCCAGGGTAAAAGATGTTTCCGCCACGAAACGCGGGCGGACAGCAGGCGAGAGATCCGAAAAGTCCATGCCGCAAGCATACCACAGCAGGCTCAGGAAGACCAACTCCGGCATATGGCAACGTTACCCATTGGGGATTCCCGGGCGCACCTTTTCCGCTAGACTGTTGGCAGGCAACATCAAAGCGTTCGATTACAATGCCCGCGCCTTCGGCCTCCCTTTTGCCTGCCCCCGTACGCCCGACAGAAGCCACCGGGAGATGGGGCGACACGCCCGAAAGACGACGCCTATCGGTTACTGGTCGTGTGCGCCGGCGCCATGCCAGGGCTCAGCAGGGGGCGGGACAATCTGCCCGGAAACGATGCGCTGGCGAACCACTTCAGAAAGAAGAATCGTGGCGGCAGCGGAAACGTTGAGGCTGTCGGCCACGCCGAGCATGGGAATGCGGACGCGGAGGCCGGCATCGTTCATAAAGGTGTCGGTGAGGCCGTATTGCTCACTGCCCAGGCAGAGCGCCACACGGCCGGTGAGCGGCTGCTCAAAGTAGAGCTTCTCGGCATGGGGCGTAGCGGCCATGATGGCGAACCCATTGGCTTTAAGCCAGGCAACCGTTTCAGCGGCAGAGGCCACGGCCACAGGCATGGAAAAGAGCGTGCCGGTGGAGGCGCGCACCACGTTGGGATTATGAATATCGGTGCACGGGTCGCAGACAATGACCGCCGCCGCGCCGGAGGCATCGGCGCTGCGGAGCATCGTGCCGAGGTTGCCGGGCTTTTCGATGGCCTCGCAGACCAGAAGGAGCGCATCGGGCGGGAGCTTGAGATCGGCCAGCGTGCAGGCAATCTGAGGCCCCACGGCCAGCAGCCCATCCGGGCGTTCACGATAGGCAATCTTCTCAAAAACAGGGCGCGTGCAGCTGTAGAGGGCGGCGCCGGCCTCGGCGCATTGGCGAACCAGCCCGGGCTCATTTTCGTGCTTCAGCCACAGCGGCTCGCAATAAAAGAGCGCCGAGGGGCGGTAGCCGTGAGTCAGCGCGCGGTGGATCTCGCGATAGCCCTCTACCAGCATCAGCCCCGCATCATCGCGGTGGCTGCGCTGGCGCAGACGCACCACGTCCTTGATTTTAGGATTGGAAAGGGAGCTGATTTCATTGACCATAGCGCGCAGAGTATAACACAACCCTGCGTGGGCGGCAGAAAAGCAGCGCGCCGCACCCCGAACGGGACGCGGCGCGGAAAACCGATCTGCAGCGGCTTACTTGGCGGCTTTGCGGGCGGCCTTGATGGCGGCCTGCGCGGCGGCCAGGCGGGCAATCGGCACGCGGTAGGGCGAGCAGCTCACATAGGTGAGGCCGATGGAGTTGGCGAACTCCACGGAACGCGGCTCGCCGCCGTGTTCGCCGCAGATGCCCATGCGGATGCCGGGATTCACCGCCCGCGCCTGATCCACAGCGAACTTCATGAGCTTGCCGACGCCCTTCTGGTCGAGAACAATGAAGGGGTCGTAGTCATAAAAGCCCCTGGACACATAGTCGCGGAGGAACTTGCCCGCGTCATCACGCGAGAAGGCACAGGTGGTCTGCGTGAGATCGTTGGTGCCGAAGGAGAAGAAGTCCACCTCTTTGGCGATCTCATCGGAGGTGAGCGCGGCGCGGGGCACTTCGATCATGGTGCCGAAGAGTACCTCGAGCTTGACGCCTTTTTCCTTCTCAACAGCGGCAATCGTCTCGCGGACAATCTGCTTCTGGGAGAGGAGCTCCTTGACGTTGCCTACCAGCGGCACCATGATTTCGGGCTTGGAGCCCGGAACGGCGGCGGCGGCCTCGCAAATGGCGCGCACCTGCATTTCCGTCACTTCCGGGTAGGAGATGCCGAGGCGGCAGCCGCGGTGGCCAAGCATGGGGTTGAACTCATGGAGCTCATCGACCAGTGCCTTGACTTCCGCCACGGAGATGCCCATGACTTTAGCCATTTCGGCCTGGCCGGCTTCATCGTGCGGGACGAACTCATGCAGGGGCGGATCCAGCAGGCGGATGGTGCACTCGCGGCCATCGAGCGCCTTGAACATGCCCTCGAAGTCGCCGCGCTGGAGCGGGAGCAGGGTGGCCAAAGCGGCGTTGTACTGCGCCAGCGGCGCTTCCAGCTGAGCCTGCAGGGCGGCCTTTTCGGCGGCAGAGCCTGCGGCGGCAATCGCTTCTTTAAGCTTCTTGACCTTTTCGGCCACGAGGATCATGCGGCGGAAGGCAATAATACGGTCTTCCGAGAAGAACATGTGCTCGGTGCGGCAGAGGCCGACGCCTTCGGCGCCGAAGCGGACGGCCACCAGCGTGTCGCGGGGAGTATCGGCATTTGTGCGCACGCCCATGGTGCGGTACTTATCGGCCAGCGCCATAATTTCGGCGAAGGGGCCGGTGAGCTCCGGGTCGCGGGTTTCAATCCGGCCTTCATAGACCTTACCGGTGGAGCCGTTGAGCGAAATCCAGTCGCCCTCGCGGAGCAGGGTGTCGCCGATCTTGATGGTTTTGGCCTTGGCATCGATGACCGCGTCGCCGCATCCGGCCACGCAGCACTTGCCCATGCCGCGAGCCACCACAGCGGCGTGGGAGGTCATGCCACCGCGGGCGGTGAGGATGCCCTGCGCCGAGACCATGCCGGCGATATCCTCAGGGGACGTTTCCGCGCGGCAGAGGATGACCTTGTTGCCGAGCCGGCCCTGGGTTTCAGCATCTTCGGCAGTGAAAACAATCGTACCGGCGGCCACGCCCGGAGAGGCCGGGAGGCCGGTGGCCAGCGTTTTGGCCTTCTTTTCCGCCACGGCATTGAAGACGGGGTGCAGAAGCTGATCGAGCTGCTGAGGCTCCACACGGAGCACGGCGGTCTGCTCATCGATCAGGCCTTCCTTGACGAGGTCGGTCGCGATGCGGACGGCGGCGGCGGCGGTGCGCTTGCCGTTACGGGTCTGGAGCATGAAGAGCTTGCCGTCTTCAATCGTGAACTCCATGTCCTGCATGTCTTTGTTGTGCTGCTCGAGCTTGGCGCGGATGGCATCGAACTGCTTGAAGACTTCCGGCATGGCCTCTTCGAGCGAAGGATACTTGGCGCGGCGCTCCTCTTCGGAAATGCCTGCGCGCTTGGCCCATTCGCGGGAGCCGGCGATGGTGATCTCCTGCGGGGTGCGGATGCCGGCCACAACGTCTTCGCCCTGGGCATTGATGAGATACTCGCCGTAGAAGTAGGAGTTATCGCCGGTGGAGGGGTCGCGGGAGAAGGCCACGCCCGTGGCGGAATTGTTGCCGCTGTTGCCGAAGACCATCGTCTGGACGTTGACGGCGGTGCCGGCCAGACCGCGGATATCGTTCAGCTCGCGGTATTTGATGGCGCGGGGGTTATTCCAGCTTCCGAAAACGGCCTGAATGCCCATTTTGAGCTGTTCGTGCGCATCGGTCGGGAATTCTTTGCCCAGCTGGGTGCGGATCACGGCCTTGTAGCGGGCGATCACCTCTTCCAGATCTTCGGCGGAGAGCTCCGTATCGAGCTTGACGCCTTTGGCGGCCTTGACCGTTTCCAGCTCGTGTTCGAAGTCGTGGTGTTCCATGCCCATGACCACGTTGCCGAACATCTGAATGAAGCGGCGGTAACTATCCATGACAAAGCGCTTATTGCCGGTCTTGGCGATCATCGCTTCCACCGTCTCCGGGTTTAGCCCCAGATTGAGCACGGTATCCATCATGCCGGGCATGGAGACGGCAGCGCCGGAACGCACGGAAACCAACAGCGGGTTCGCCCCCTTGCCGAAGGTCTTCCCCGTAACGCGCTGAAGCTCGTCAAGCGCGGCCTCCACCTCGGGCATAATCTTGGCGAACAGTTTCTCCTCACCGATTTCATAATACTTGCCGCAGGCCTCGGTAGTGATGGTAAAGCCGGGGGGCACAGGCAGCCCCATAGACGCCATTTCCGCCAGATTGGCGCCCTTGCCGCCCAGCAGCGTCTTCATACTCCCATTGCCTTCGGAGCGATCGCCGCCGAAGAAGTAGACAAACTTTTCGTTGCTCATTGCATTTCCTTCTTACCGTCTTGTGAGCCTGCGGCTCCCCCTCTCGTCGTGAGAAGGAAGAGAAGGTATCACAAATCAGCGAAAAATACAACTTGACCGCCCCATACCCCCACACCCAAACAACCCACGCCTCCTCCACAACCCCGACGATTCAAGCCCCGCACGGCGCGCCCACCCAGCTGCGCAGCAGCAGAGCACCCCTGCGGGCGTTAAACGCGGCGGCGCAGAAGCGTCAGCCCCACAGCCAGCAGCACGCACACCGTGCCGATGCCCAGACGCACCGTCAGCGCCTCGCCAAAAACCAGCACCCCCACAGCCACGGCCGTCAGCGGCTCCAATGCGCCTAGAATCGCCGTGGGCGTGGAGCCCAAACGCCGTGCACTCACGGCCATGAACATCAGTGAAAGCAGCGTAGGCACCACCGCCAGAAAGAGCGCATAGCCCCACTGCTCCCCGCCCTTCGGCAGCGTGAAGGCAGAAACTCCGGCAGAGCACGCCGTCCACCCCGCCACGCCCATCAGGCAGAAGAGCAGTACCCAGAAGGTGAGCGCCGAGAGGGAAAGCTTCGGCGCGGAGCGGTTCAAAACGATGATATAGAGCGCATACGTCAGCGCCGAGAGGCCAACCAGGACAAGCCCTTCCACAGAGACCCGGTGCTCTCCGCCGCCCAGCGAAAGCACCGCAATGCCCGCAAAGGCCAGCGCACATGCACCCAGCGTGGCAAGGGTCAGGCGCTCCCCAAAGCAAACGGCCATCATCAGCGCGGTGAGAATGGGGTAGATAAAGAGCAACGTGCAGGCGATGCCCACATCCATCAGCAGGAAACTGGCGTAGAAGGTCTGCGATGACACGGCAAAGAGTGCGCCCAGCAGCAGCGTGACCATCAGATTCCGGCGCGTAAGGCCAAAGGACTCCCGGCGCACGAGCATCCAGCCGCCGAGCAGCATGGCCGCGAAGGCAAAGCGCCACATGAGCATATGCCCGGTGCCGATGCCGGCGCGGTGAAGCATCACAGCGCCCAGCGGGTTTGCGCCGTAGCACACCGCGGCCAAAATGCCGCAGAGCGCACCCACGGCAAGCCCGTTACGAGAGGGAACACGGTTATCTGACATTTGCGCCATCCTCCACGCACCCGCAACAGGCGGGCATTGGGGGCGTATGATACCACACAGCACGCCGATGCGGTAAAGCGTGCATGATTCCGCGCAGTCCCGCGGCTCTCCGTAAACCGAAACCGATCCCGCCGTTAGTGCCATTCCGGCGAGGGCTCGCCTTCTAAAACCCGCCCTGTTGCAAAACGGAACAGCGGCAGGAAAGAAGAAGATCGCGGTCAATCCTCGTCCAGAGCGTCAAACATCGCTTTGACGGCGGGAGCATTCTTTGTCAAACGCTTGATGCTGAGATCGTCCGCCTTGTTGTTGGCCAAACGGAGCTGGTTTTCGGAAGAGAGCAGCGCATCCCTCGTCTTCTGAAGGTGAGCGATGGTTTTATTGATTTCATCAATAGCCGTTTTGAACTTTTCGCTGGCCAGGCGATAGTTTCGGGCAAAGCCCTCCTTGAAGGCATTCATGTTTTCCTCAAAGTGGCGGAGATCCAGCTGCTGGTTCTTGAGGGCAGCCAGCTCCTGCCGGGAGCTCAGGGCTTTCTGCGCCGCGCCGCGCAAAAGCGCAATGATGGGGACGAAGAACTGCGGGCGGATCACGAACATCTTCGGATAACGGTGGGAGACATCCACAATGCCGTTATTGTAGACCTCGCTGTCGATTTCGAGCAACGAAACAAGAATGGCATATTCGCATTTTTTTTCGTTCCGGTCTTTATCCAGCTCCTTAAAAAAGTCCTCATTGCGGTGCTTGGTGGCCGTGGTGTCGGCTTCGTTTTTCATCTCGAACATGATGGAGAGCAGCTCGGTGGCGCCATCGGGGCCGAACTCACGGTAAATGAAGTCGCCCTTGCTGCCGGTGCGGGCATCGTTATCTTTTTCGAAAACGGCATTCGGGAAAGCAACGGAGCGGACTTTGGTGAACTCGGCGAGGCAATGCTGCTCCAAGCTTTCACCGATCATTTTGGTGGATTGGCGCGCCTTGAAGTCTTTATAATACGCGATGAGATCGTCCTTCTCCTCCAGCGTATGCGCCATCTGCTCCTTGAGGGCGGCCTCCTTGCGGAGAAACTCGGTTTCCTGTTCTTTCAGCCTGCCGTTCAGGCTGACCAACTCCATTTCCTTGCGGGAAAGCTCCGTTTCCTTAACGCCGACGGCCTCCTTGACTGCCAGTTTCTGCGCCATTTCCGCCTGTTTCAGCTCACCCTTGAGCGCGGCAATATCGCGGTCGCGCGCGGCCACTTCCGCTGCCTGCCGCGCCAGATCTTTGGCGTGTGCCTGCTCCGCTTTGGTAAACTCGGCCGTTTTGGCCTCTACCGCCTCTTTGACCGCCAGCGCCTGCGCCGTCTGCGCCTGTTTCAGCTGCGCCTTCAGGGCGTCGATTTCCCGCTCCTTCTCGCCCAGCACGGCGGCCTGCTTTGCCAACGCCGCGTCCCGAACGCGGGCATCCTGCGCATGCTGCATCTTCAGCTCGCTTTCACGCAGTTTATTGGCCTCCTGTTCCCGCCGATCGAGCTCTTTGGCAAACTCCTTATCACGCACCTGCCGGGCAATTTCGGCATAACCGGTGGGATCAACCTGAAAGACTTCCCCGCACTTGGGGCAACGGATTTCCTGCATAACGGACGCCTCCTCTTGATGTTTTTCTGAAGCATAACACGCCCGCCCGGAAAAGACAATGCCCTGCCCGAGCCCCTCACCTGCCGAGGAGCGCTTCCCGCAGCGCCAGCAAATCCGCCCCGAGTCCAGACCGAACCCGAGGCGGATTGAACGCCCGTCCGCCCCGAGTTTGAACATGCGCCGCCTTCGGTCAAAACCCTTTCGGCGCAGAGCCGATGAACCCTCAGCCCGTAACACAAAAAAGAGCCGCCTCGCAGGCGGCTCGAAGGAAAGGGAACAAATGAACGCCAGACTCAGCGGAGCGCGTCCGCCGCGGTTTCCAGCGCACGATCCAGCGCTTCCAAATCTTCCAGATGGCCAGTTTTGGCCTTTCCGCGCGCAACAGTGAAGCGCTTAAGGGCGGCCTCCAGGGGCTCCAACGCGGCAGTGCAGCCTTTGGCCTGCGCCCATTGCCGAAGGAGGCGGATCTTCTCGAAGGTCTCAATCCCGTTGCGGAGCGCTTCCAGGCGCAGAGAGGAACGGTTGCCGGGGTAGACGAGGGAGGTATCGCCGCTGGGCCATGCCGTGTAGTCCTGCGAACGAAGCGGATTCTCCACCCATGAGTGGTATGCCCAGCGCAGCAGGCCGTCGAGGCCGCAGTGGGCAGCAAAGGGCAGGAGCCACTCACTTTCGGCGAGATTGGAGGCCATGAAGGTGTTGGGGCGAACGGGGTTGCAGCAGACGTAGAAGGTGGTGAGCTTGCCCTGGGCGCGGCGCTCCCCGGCCACGGCGAAGAGGCGCTCGGCAATATCGTAACCGTAGGAAACGTCGGCAAAGTCGGCATTGATCTGGCTGGGAGCATTGCAGGCGGCCACGATTTTGAGCCCGGGGGCATATTTTCGCGCGAGGGCGAGCGCCGGTTTGAGCAGACGATCCGGGCGTTCATCCATCGCGATGCGGGTTTGCGCCTCCCAGCCTTTTTCGCGCAGGTGCGCCGTGAAGGCGGAGAGGAAGGGCCCCCAGAAAGCTTCATATTCGGCAGAGCCGGGCTGCAGTTTCGGGCGGAGGGTTTTGCCCTGCGCTTCATCATAGTAAGGGAAGGTGAGCGACCAGGGCACCATGGTGTAGCAGTGAATGGCCGCATTGCGGAGGCCAACCGTCTCGCGCATAAAGGAGACCCATCGATCAAAGGCGGTGTAATCATAGGCCCAGGAGCCATCGGCGCGGCGCGTTACGGCAATCATGCCGCGGAAACGGTCATAGGTCTGTTCATTCCAGGCTTCGTCAATCAGCGTGGCAGTAATGGTTTTCTGCCCCATATCGGCCAAGCGCTTCATCTGCGGGAGCAGAAGCGCGAAATGTTCGGGCGACCACATGGGCACATCGTGCCAGCGGGCCACGGCATCCGGATGCTGCCAGAAATCAAGATGGCAGGCCCACTGCGCAGGGGGCGGCAGGCGCAGGTTATCGACTGCAAGGGTCATGGGAGCCGTCAGCGTGCGGCCGCTGAGGCGGACAGTGAGCGTGCCGGAGGCTGAGGCGGGCGCATCGGCCGGGATATCCACCGAGAGCAGAAGCGGGCGCACCACGCCCTTGAACGCTGTCTGGTCAAGCGAGGCCGGCTCCAGAATATCGGCCGTGAGCTCACCATCGGCCAACGTATAGCGCACCGTCTCCACGCGGACGGGGATTTCGCGCCCCTGCGCATCGTTAAGCGTGCAGGGCTCCACGCGCAGCTCCTCAAACCCGGCGGGCGACTCCACCAGAACTTGCGCCTGCACGCGCTCCCCGCGCCAGCCGCGGAGCTTCACCTCGGCGGACGCTCCGGCGGGCAGGCCGGAGAGCGTATCGCGGGCAAAACGCCGGCGGGGCGAAACAGCCAGCAGCCGGGCAGCCTCCAGGCCGCGGGCGGCGGCATAACCTTCGATTTCAACGAGATGGCCGGCATGATTGGCAGAGTTGCGGGTAAACGTGGTGCGGACGTAACGGCAGGCAACGGGGGGGAAATCCAACAGGAAGCCCTCCGCGCCGCGGCAGATGGAGTTCGCCGTCTGATCCGCCAGCAGCGTCCAAGTTTTGCCATCCCGGGAAGCTTCCACCTTGAAGCCGTAAATGCGGCCATCCGGCCAATAGGGCACCACGCGGATGGAGGCAAGGGTCTGTTCGCGCCCCATATCCACCTGATGCCAGGCGGGAAGGGAATCGCTGGCCCAATGATCGCCTGCGGCGCGGTTGCCATTCACGGCGAGCGCGGGGGCGCGGTCCGACCACTGATCTTTGGCTGTGGCGCGGGCGTTGAGGAAGAGGTTCTCTGCACGGGGAGCCCGGCGCCCATCCGGTTCATACTCGGGGTGGCGGGCAGGGCGGGCTGAAAGGCCGCAGGCGGCGAGCAGCCCAAGGAAGACAACGGTTATCTGAAGCGTTTTCATGGCATCAGTTTAACATATTCCCCGCACCCTCGGAACGCACCCGGCACAACCCAAACTGGCAACCTGCGTTATGCTGTATCCGACACCCCAAAAAAGGGCGCATTTTTTGCCTGAAACCCGACAGAAGGAATACACTAAGCATGTGTTCAGAGCTCAGCTTTCAGCATGAAAGGAACTTACCATGACATGGCGCACGCTATTTTCCCCGGTTTTGTTTGCGGCGGCGGGATTCTTACACGCGGAAAAGACACCCTTGCCGCCCTGGCGCGACCCCACCGTTTTTGAAATCAACCGCCTGCCCGCGCGCGCCATTGCCGTGCCCTGCGAAAGTGAGGAGATGGCGCTGGCCATTGCCCGCGGGGAGCGGCCGCGCACCGATTCCAAGTGGCTGGAGTCGCTGAATGGGGAATGGGACTTCAAGTGGAAGCACACCATTGATGCCCCCGCGTGGGAAAAAACGGGCAAAATCACCGTGCCGGGATGCTGGCAGCTTCAAGGCGACTTCGACCCGCCGCTCTACGTCAACCAACGCTTCCCCATTGCCGGATATCAAAAGGGCGACCCCATGGAAACGCCGCCCAAAGACTACACCAGCTTCTACTATCGCAACCCCGTGGGGCTTTATTCGCGCACCTTCACCCTCCCGGCAGATTGGCAGGGGCGGCGCACGGTTATCCATTTCGGCGGCGTCTCCTCGGCCATGTACGTCCGCCTCAACGGGCACGACGTGGGCTACTCCGAAGACAGCCGCCTGCCCGCCGAGTTTGACCTGACGCCCTACCTTGCCGAGGGAGAAAACCGCCTGGAAGTTGAAGTGCTCAAACACAGCGACGGGACCTTCCTGGAAGATCAGGACTTCTGGCGCCTTTCAGGCATTTTCCGCGATGTGTGGCTGGTCTCTGAACAGCCGGGCGCCGCCAAAGATCTCATTGTGGAAGCCACCCTCTCCAACAACTTCCAGACCGGTACGCTCATCGTGCGTGATGAGAACGGGCGCACGCTGCTTGAGCGCACCTACCCCAAGCCCACCCTGTGGGACGTCGGCTCCCCCCACCTCTACACCGCCGTCATTCCCTTCCCTGCAAAAACCTGGCGCTCCTGGGTCGGCCTGCCCGAACCCACCGACTACCGCGCCGTAACCTTCGGCTTCCGCACCGTCGAAATCCGCGATGCCGTGGTTTACATCAATGGCAAACGTGCCCTCTTCAAAGGCGTCAACCGTCACGAAATGAGCCCCGAAGGCGGCTATACCGTTACCCAGGCCGACATGGAGAAAGACCTCGCCATTTACCGCAATCTCGGCATCAACGCCAGCCGCACCAGCCATTACCCCAACGACCCCACGTGGTATGAACTCTGCGACCGCACCGGCATCTACGTCTGCTCCGAAGCCAACGTGGAAGCCCATGGCGTAAACAATTACTACGGCAAAAACAGCGACGCCTTGCCCAAAAACCCGCGTTACCACGATGCCATCGTCAGCCGCAGCGTCAACATGGTCAAAACCTTCCGCAACCATCCCTCCGTCATCTTCTGGTCTCTCGGGAACGAATCCGGCGACGGCCCGGCCATGAAAGCGGCCTACGATGCCGTCAAAGCCCTCGACCCCACCCGCCCCATCCAATACGAACCGGCTTGCAACACCGATCACAGCGACATCATCTGCCCCATGTATGCCCCCGCCTCCAGCGCCGAAGCATACGTGAAAAACAACCCCAAAAAGCCTTACATCCTCTGTGAATATGCCCACGCCATGGGTAATTCCACCGGCAGCTTTGCCGATTACTGGAAGCTCGCCGAGCGTTACCCCTCCTTCCAGGGCGGCTTTATCTGGGACTTCGCCGACCAGGCACTCTGGAAACGCGATGCCCGCGGCCAATGGCTCGCTTTCGGCGGCGACTTTGGCGACAAACCCAACGATGACAACTTCAACTGCAACGGCCTTGTCGATGCCCTGCGCAATCTCCACCCCGGCGCCTATGACGTAAAGGCGGCCTATACCGGCAAGCTTGAGCCCACCCCATCCCCGGCCTTCCAGGTGCGCCCCCTGCCCCCCACCGCCGGTGCCACACCTTCTCCCACACCCTTCGCCCTCAACTTCTGGCGCGCTCCCACGGATAACGACCGCGGCTGGAACATGCCCCGCGTCTGCAGCATCTGGAAGCAGGCTACCGAAACGCAAACCCCGCCCGCCGGCGTTTCTGCCAGCCTCTCCGCCCTGAAACTCTCAGCCAAAACCACGCTGGTCAGCCTGCACGTCTCCGTGCCCGACGGCCTCCCGCCCATTCCCCGCGTTGGCCTCTCCTTCACCCTCCCCGGCGATTTCACCCATGTGGCCTGGGAAGGGCGCGGCCCCCACGAAAACTACAGCGACCGCATCCTCTCGGCCAACTTCGGCTCCTACACCGCTGTCATCCGCCACAGCACCGGCTTGGCCGATGCCTCCGGCGCCCTTCGCTACCCCGAAGACCGCCTGAACCCCGATACCTATTCCGAGCCCGGCGAACAGGGCTACCGCACCGACTGCCGCCGTCTCTCCTTCACCAACTCCGCCGGCAAAACCATCACCGTTACCGCCCTCAACGCCCCCTTCGGCTTCAATGCCTGGCCTTACTCCCAGCGCACCCTCGAAGCCGCCCATCACCAGTGGGAGCTTACCCCCGAAGGCCGCATCACCGTCAACCTCGATGCCGTTCAAATGGGCGTTGGCGGCGATAACAGCTGGGGCGCCCGCCCGCACCGCCCCTTTATGCCCGGCAAAGGCGAATACACCCTGCACCTGCTCATCGAGGGCCTCGACTAAGCGGCGCCGGATACGTTATTCTCTGCATCCCGCCGTCCTTCGCTCCGGAGCCCGTCTCCGCGCGGAGGACGGTGCTTTTTCACCCGTCAATCTCGTCAAAAACGTCTCTGAAAGAGCCCTGCTGCACACATCCCCTGTCCCCGGGACAGGCAGCCGGCAAACCACCCCGCATGCACAAAGCCAAGCCGGGGCAGGCTGAACCCAATGCCCGGCTGCCCCTTCCCCTGCCCACGCACAAAAGCAGATAAGCCCATGATAAACGTTGCAAAGTCTTGCCGCCCGCCGCCCGTTTCTTTGAATCGAGACAATCAAAAAGCCGCCTCTTCGGGCGGCGTCAAAATCGGCAACAGTCACCGCCTCAACACACCGGCTCAGGGAACAAACGCGGCATAAAACCAATAGGTGCGATGAAACCCCTTCGCCAGAGCCTCCACCGTCTGCCGTTTGGCGGCCACCGCTTCACGCCACTGCTGAAAGGCCTGGAAGGCCCGCACCATCTCCGGGGCAAAGAGATCCGCCGAGAGCGGCGGCTGTTTCTCCGGCGGAAGCGTGGCGGCGGCAGCCAGAAACGCCTGCTGAAACACGCGCGGCAAAGGGCGCTGCGGCCACACATTGAGAATCACCTCAAAATTATCCAGAAAGGGGACCGTGTCGCGGCGGAGAAGCGAAGCGCAGAGATAGAGCTCCACCATGTCGCGATTCCCATTTTTCAACAACGCATACCGATCGTAAATGGCATCTTCCAACCGTTTGGCGCCGTCAAAAACCGGGCTTCCGGGGTCATTGGCAAGGCGGGTATGAAGCTCGGCCACGCGGCGCAGCTCAGGCTCCGGCGCGGCCGTGTTCCCGGCCAAAGCCAAAAGATGATCGGCTTCCGCGCGGCACAGCGGCATTCGGCGCAGCTGGAGCGCATACCGCCGAGCCAGCATCGGTTCGCCGGTAATCAAGGCGCACCGGGCAAGAAGGGCATACTTAGGAGCAGACCAACCCCGATTGATCACGCTTTCATAACACCATCGGCGGGCACTCTGCACGAGACCGTAGGCATAAAGTAAGTTATCCCCATCCAGCTCCATCGTTTCAATGGAACTCGAGGCATGACTGATCGGCCAAGGGATGTCAAATAGTTCATCGGCCAGACGATGCGAACGCCACAACGCATAAATATGATACGCGCCCAGCATCCGATGCTGCGTAACCCGATTGGGCGGGATGGCGAGAATCGCCTTTGGGTCATCCCGCAAAAGCGCCCGTTCACACGCCAGCAAGTCCCATAACGCCCGGCCGCGCGGCAGCGCCAGCCAGACCGCAAGCACCAGCCCAAGACACGCTGCCACCCCCGCGCCAAAAGCCCGCCAGGGCTTCAAAAACCGCCGCACGAAAGCGCCCCGTGCGCCCTGCGCCCAAATGCCCGCCAAAGCACCCAGCGGCACCAGCAGGCATGAAAGATTCCACAAGACGGCGCCCTGCTCCACCAAAACCGGCACATTCGCCAGCAGCAGAAACTGCCAGGCCGGATCCGCCGGAGACAGCTTCTGCCACAAGATCACCACCGCCGCAGCTCCCGCCAAACGCAGCCCCCGCGACCACGCGCGCCCCGGCCCCACACACGCACTCAGCGCCACCCCCAGCGCCGCCGGCATTCCCACCCAGGGAAAAAGCGCCAACAGCACCGCCGCCCATGCGCCCCACCGCCGCGCCGTAGCCAAGGCAGCAAACACCACCCCCCAGCACATCAACGCCAGCGGCGGGAAGGCAGAATCCACAAAGACCCACACGCTGAATCCGCAATAGGCCACCTGCCACACCCCCGCGGCAAACGGCAGCACCGCCGCCCACCACGGCAGCCGCACCCACCACCGCCCAAGCGCTGTCACCCCAAGCGCCAAGCCCACATACGCCGCCGCGCCCACTACCGGCACCCGCCACAAAGCAGAAAACCACTCCGCCAGCCAATGCAGCAGCCCCCCCGGCAGCGGCTGGGTCAGCCGTGAAACCACCTCTGCCCAATCTGCATAACACGCCGTCCGCGTGCCCAAATGGGAAAAAAGCGGCCACAGCAGCACCACCTCTGCGCACAGCACCGCCAGCGTCATCCACGGCAATACCCGGCAGAGGCTGCGCCCCCAGACCCGCGGAGGGCGGGCAGGCTCCACGGGGGCGGCGGCTTTCGAGTTGCCGCGCACGGCAGGCACAGCGGCAGAGCGGGCGCGCTTCATCAGCCGCGCTCCACACACGCAGCCAGCTCCGTGCGGGCTTCGGCAACGGTTGTAAACAAGCCCGCCTGCCACCCGCAAGCGCGAGCAGCCTCCACATTGCGAAGCGTGTCATCCCAGAAAAAGAGCTCGGCCGGTGGAAGCCCCATGCGCTCAGCCATCAGCGCGTAGATCGCCGGATCGGGCTTGACCAACCGCACGAGGCCGGAGACCACCTCCGCATCGGCCAGCGCACGAAACGCACCGGCACACCGGTCAAACCAAGGCAGAAAATCGGGCGGCATATTGGTGAGGATACCGATTTTGAACCCGGAAGCCTTCAGCTCCCGCGCCCAGGCAAGCGTGGCATCATTGGCATGAGCCCACGAATCATAATCGGCCGCGGCCAGCGTGCGGAGCGTCCCGGGCGCAAGGACTGCACCCTGATCGGCAGCGATACGCCGATAGAGCTCCTCTGCTGAGATGTCTCCCCTGTCCAGCCCGGCGCGATGCGCTGCCCAGCCAGCCAGCACCACAGCTTTGCTCCAGCCTGTGAGCGCCTGCACCGTGGTGAAAAAGGTAGGATCCTGCGGGGCGGAAATCACCCCACCAAAGTCAAAAACAACGCCGCGAATCGTATGCATAGTGGAGACAGTATAACACGAAGCCGCGCCCGGCGGGAAACCGTGCGCGGCTGCAAACCCAAGCGCAGGCTCACTCCTCGCAAACGAGGCGGATGCCCACGTTGGCTACGCGCTGCCACTGCGGATAATGAACGCGGATGGAAACACGCGACTGCCGGGGGAGCAGATCCCACGCGCCGCCGCGCACGACCACTTCTTCTCCGGGCTTGGGCGCGTTGCGCCCGTCGCCCTCGCGGGTGGGATACGGCGCATAAGCCGACTGCGTCCACTCGGCGGCGTTGCCGATCATGTCCTTCAGACCGAACGCATTCGGGCGGTGTTTGCCCACGATGCCCAGCACTTGCTGCCCATCATTGAAACGCATATCGCGGAGATAGTAGTTGAGCGTCTGGCGCTGATTTGGGATACCGTCAAGCGCCTTGTCCGCAAGGTTGGCGAAGGGGCCGAAGTCGTCGTTTTCTCCGCCCCAGTAGAAGGGCGTGGCCGTGCCGCCGCGGGCAGCCCATTCCCATTCGGCCTCGGTCGGGAGACGGAAGGTTTTCCCGGTCTTTTCCGAAAGCCAGCGGCAATAGGCTTGCGCTTCGCTCCAGGAGACCCGGACGGCCGGGAACCAGGGGTTGTTCATGATATTGCAGCCGGGGGAGGTGTGATCTTTGCCGAGCTGATCCACGTAGCCGTTGTAATGATCTGGCTTCCAGGCCAGGAAGTTCCGCAGGGGCACTTCGATATCAGCCATCAGGAAGGGCTTTTTAATCACGGCCACATGCGGCGTCTCATCGGCTTCACCATTTGCATCGCCCATTACGAAAGCGCCCGCGGGGATGCGCAGAAACGTAAGCGCTCCGCCGGGCAGAGCCACCTGCACCGGCTCCGCGTGGGCGCCTTTCAGCGGCCATCCTTCAAGGGCGGGCGTTTCCGGTTTTTGGCGGCGGGGCGCCTTGGGCGGTTCGTAAGCCACCTTCGCGAGATCGGCCTTGGCACGGTCGAAACCATACGCATCGCCTTCAATGGCGGCATCGGGATTGGAAACCTGATAGCGGGCATTCCATTTTTCGCGGCGCGCGCGGGATTCATTCATGCGCTCGAGCTGCATCTGCGCCCCGCGGATTCCGATCCAGTTGCGGTGGAACTCGTTGGCCCAGTTGAGCGCAAAGTCGGTCCATGTGCCCCAGAAAGGCACATTAAGGTCAATCCAGGTGTAGAGCATCCGCCACTCGGCATCCGTGAGCTCCACGCCGTGATGGCCGCGTTTGAGGAGCTGAACGAGGGGCGACGTGTTGGCGGCATATTCCCCAGGGTTGAAGAGATGATTGTCGCTTTCGGGGCCAGGACGGCGGACGTACGGATTGAGATCGTGATAGGAGCGGGTGAAGGCGCCCGCGCCGCCAGGCTTGAGGCCGTCGCGATACGGAAGAATCACAGGGGTGATATTGGCCAGATTCGGGCGGCGGCCGATGAGGGACTGCTTACCGTAAGGGCCGTCCATCGAAAGATCGGTATCGGCCGTCTGGTCATTGTGGCACCCGGCGCACCGGCGGTTCAAGATTGGCTGAATATCGCGCATGAAGCTCCAAGCCTTACCGCCCTGCCCGGCCTGAGGCGTAATCGGATCGGGTGTTTTCAACAGCGGCGGCACATTATAGATGGAGTTGGCCGATTCATGGCAGCCGGTGCAGGCCACGCGCTCACCGGGCATTCCCACGAGCCAGGAGCGCATCAACTGAAGGCTCTGGCCGCTCGCATCCAGCGGCTGAAGCGAGAGGGGAATGTGCGCGGGGGCAGTGAAGTAGACCGAGCCATCTTCGTGAACCGGCACCGTGCCGAGGACATACTTCATATCCCAGCTTGACTCGGTGCCGACGCCTTCATGGGAGCCGGCCTTATTGTAGGCGTAGTGATAAGCAAAGACGCGCACGGCCTTGATGGTGCCGCGCGGCACGCCGCGCAGCCCCGGGCCGTTGTAGATATCGGCCACGTGCACGGTACACTCGGTTTTGCCGGGCACCGCGCTGTCGGGGTAAACCGGCGGCACGGGGCGTGTTTCCAGGCGGATGGGCTCGGTAAGGGCAGAGCCCTCTATCTGGCAGAGCAGCGTCAGGTTATCGAACACGTCAACCAGATAAATGCCCCACAAATCCTCGCCGCTGGCGTGCATGGCCGCCAGAAAGAACTTGCCTGCGCCGTCTTTATCCGGGCTTGTGCCCAGCGGATAGGGCGTCAGAAACTTGGGCCAATCCCCGGCATAAAGATAGTCTTCCACGCGTTCGGGGATAGGCTTGCCCCAGCCGGGAAGCATCTGCACGCAGCCGGCCTTTTCGGCGCGGCCTTTGGAAACATCGAAAAGCGCCAGACGCCCGGCCTTGGAGGCGTGATGCCCCGTGGCCACACAGATGAACTTCCCGTTCGCCCCCGGGATGGGTTTGGGATCGCCGTAATGGTTGGGCCAAAACCCGTTGGAGCCGAAATACGCCAGCTGCCGCGTGCCGTCAGGGCGCATAGTCATGACATTGCGGCTGAAGAAGTGCGACAAGTCGCAGTATTCCCAGCGGACGTACATTACCCGCCCATCATCCATCATCGTGGGCGACCAGTTGGAGTCCTGATCAAACGTCAGCCGCTCCACCTTTCCAGAGGCCGGATCGTAACGGTAGGTATTCGTCATGGCCATACGGCCCGACTCGCACGGGAGCCCCTGCTCCGCCGCCGTGGCCGTGATCATAAAACGCCCATCCGGCAGATAGCATCCGTCCCCCACGTCATAATCCACGCCTTTAGGTGTAAGCGGCCGCGCCTCCCGATCGCCAAGCGTCAGCTCCCACAACTTCCGCCGGTTGCCATCGGCCGGGTCTTTCCGAACAAAGGCCACGCGTTTGGCGTCCCAGTTCAGATCCACGCAGCTCACCGTTGCCCGCGGCGAATCGTAAAGCACCTCCACCTTCGGTTCAGCGGCCGTAAGATTCGAAACTTTTACCAGCTGGCAATTGATTCCCGGATTGCTTTCCACCACGTTGTAACAGGCCAGCGAAGGCTGAGCCGGCGCCCCCTGCCGCCGCGCGTTCACCCCAAAGTCATATTTCATGGCCAGGAATTCCATCCCCTGGAGCAGGGGTTGCGCCAGCACCCGCCGCCGCGCCTCCAGCGTCAGCGCCCGCGCCGGTGCCTCATTGCCCTGCTCTTTCAGTGCTTTTACCGCCTCTGCCTGCCGCTCCGGGAGTGCCTGCACAAAGCCTTTCAGCGCGGCCAGATCCTCCGATGCGCCATACATGTCGCCCCAATCCGCCGCCAGACGCCCCAGCGCTTCGGCGTTCAGCCGCTCCACTTCGCGCAGCAGACACCGCTGCTGCACCGACAGCCCGGCGCTTGCCACCCCGGCCATCACAGCCACCCAAACCGCCAGTATCCTCCGCTGGACTCGTCCCATCATACCGCCCTCCTCTTCACTCGTAACATGCTCTCCAGTATAACAAAACCGCCCGCCGCGGCCAAAACACCGCCGCGCTCCATCCGCACGGCGCTCAGAACCGTCTCATCTCAGGTTCAAGACAGAACGCCTCGCGCAACCGCGTAAACGGACACGCCTGCACGGCGGTAAAAATGCCGCAAAGAAACAATGCGGTGCGGCAGAAAAGGATTTAACAGGCGCAAAGCGGATCAGCGAACGATTCTGCTTCAGCGTTTGGAGCGCCAGACCTGAACATTCAGGGTTTTTCGCCCCCATTGTTTGGCGGCGGCATGGCTAGGGAACCAGAGATCAATATGGTTACCCTTGATGGCGCCGCCCACATCCTCAGCACGGGCGTAGCCATAGCCCGGAATATGAAAGACCGTGCCAAAGGGAAAGACGCTCTTATCCACCGCCGCCACGCCCCACCGCGTCCGGGAGCCGGAAGCCGTAACGCCAACCTCTTTCCGCTGGCCTTTGAGTGGACCGGAGGAATAAACCGGTGCTCCCAGGCGGAGCCAGCTGCGCTCCCACCCGCAGCACGCGCCGCAATCGCAATAGCCTGTGGTGAGGAGACGCACCGTAACCGGCTCCACGCCGCGCGGAGGGCGGATGCCGGAACAGCCGGCCAGCAGGGCACAGAGAAGTAACCCCAACGAAACAAAGCGGCGCGGGCGCTCCGAGGCGCCCGCACGTGAGTCCGTGGAGAACATGCGCCGCTCGGACATCTTACGTCTTACGCTTGGGGGATGGCGGCGGCGGCCTGCCCGAGAAGGCGGCCTGCGGAGCGGCAGGCTTCGAGCGTCTCGGGCGTAGGGGCAAAGCGGCAGGTAATCGGAGCGGCCACAAGCTCGCACCCAAAGGCTTTCAAATAACCCTCGGCCTCTTCGGCGCCTTTACTGGCCCAGCCGTAGGAGCCGAAGGTGAACGCTTTTTTACCAGCGGGCTTCAGGCCGCGGGCATAGGTGAGGGCGGCAGCCATGCGGGGCATGAGGCTCTGATTGAGGGTAGGCGTGCCGCAGGCAAAGGCGGCGCAGTCCATGAGCTCGGTGATCAGCTCGGTATCGCCCACCGCCTTGAGGTCAAAGAGTTTGACGGATACATCGCTTTCATTCGCGCCTTCGGCTACGGCTTCGGCCATGCGGCGGGTAGATTGCCACATGGTAGCATAGAAAATGACGACTTTACGCGTGGGGGTGCTGACGTGCCAACGGAGATAGTCCTGCAGGATGCGGTCAAAATAGGTGCGCCAGATCACGCCGTGAGAGGGCGCCACAATGCGGAGCTTAAGGCCGAGAAGTTTTTTGGCGGCAGCGGCCACGGGCTTGGCGTAAGGAAGGACGATATTGGCGTAATAGGTTTTCGCCTCCTGCATCACTTCATCCAGGTCGGCTTCGTCATCGAACCGGCAGGAGGTGGCATAGTGCTGGCCGAAGATATCCATGGAGAAGAGGATTTCCTCTTCCAGGACGTACGTGACCATACTCTCGGGCCAATGGCACATCACGGTGTCGAAGAAACGGAGCGTCCGGCCGCCGAGATCCAGGCTCTCGCCTTCTTTCACCACCTGGAAACGCCACGCGGCGGTGTCATAATAATGCGAGAGGGCATCGCGGCACTTGGCATTGCAGACCACGATGGCATTGGGGCAAGCCGCGACCATGGCCGGAAGACTGCCGGAATGATCGGGCTCGGCATGGTTGCAGACAATGTAATCGATCCGATCCAGCGGGCAGAGCGCAGCCACATGCTGCTTCAAATTGTTGGCAAAGGGCGCCTTTACGGTGTCGATAAGCGCCGTTTTGGCTTCGCCCTGAACGAGATAGGCATTGTAAGACGAGCCGCGTTTGGTCTGATAACCGTGAAAGTCGCGCACGGGCCAATCCACGTAGCCCACCCAGTGAATGTTCTTGGCAAGTTCAGTGTTCATAAGAAACGCTCCTGATCAAGTGAATAAACGCTGATATGATACCAAAAATGATGGGGCTCAGCGGAAAAGCAGGCGCAGGCCGGGGTTGGAGAGGCGCGTCCAAAGCATCTGCACCGCCGGTTTTGAATAGCTGTTGCCGTCTTTCAGAAACGCTTCGGCCCACACACGGGAAACGCGGCTGTCGAGATTCGCCAGATAACCGGCATAGAAGAGCTGCGCCGAAGGGCCCCGGGCAAAGGAAAGACGGGCGAGGACGCGGTCTTCCTCCAACTTCGACCACGGATTATTGAGCGCCGGGAGCTGCGTATCTGCGGCAGAGACCGCATAGGTTTCGGCGTGGGTGAGGGAATCATCCCACAAGCGCACCACGGCATTCAGCTCGGGGCGGAGCGTATTGACCGGGCACTCCTCATGTAAAAGCGTAAGGGTGTAGTCGGCCGTAAGATAGTTGAGCGCCACGGTGGAGACCGGCTCCGCATTGGGCTGAAGCTCGGCAGGGGGCGCATAGCTGCTTTGCGCGCTATAGAAGCAGAGCTCACCACCGGCCGGGACGGCATATGGGAAGACGCGCACGGATTCCCCCTCGGCATTTTTATAAACCAGGCCGAAGTCCCACGTATAAGACTTCTCAACGCCCTCGACGGTTTTGGCGATCCGAAACGCATAAGCGCCGTTCAAAAAGATGGTTTCAGAAGAGGTATTCGTGAGCACAACAGCCTTACCGGCCGGCAGCTTTTCACCCTCCGCGGCGGCGGCGTTGCCCGTGAGATACACCCGCGTGAGATAAAGCCCCGGAGGAAGCGTTTTCTGAATCGCGGCGGCGGCGTGAAGCACCACCTCGCCGGCAAGACTGCTTTCCTCCTCAGGCCAGGCGATGGAAAGGCAGGAGTAAGCGGCATTGGCCGAAAGCGCCGGCACCGGAACAGCAGCCAGCGTCAAACCCAGCGGTTCGGAGCTGAAAGGCGCCTCCGTGCCGTCGTCCCGGCGGAACAGCGTGGTCACCGTAACGTTCAGCGGCGTGCCGGCCGGCAGACCGGTGAAGTCGCAGGCGCGTTCAGCCCCCGTTGCCTCCAGCGTCCGCTCCGCCACGTGGTCGGACATCGTGAGCAGCAGACGGAAAAAGGGCGGCGGCGCGCCCGTACTCCGCACCTGAAGCGTCTGCTGGCCTGCGGCCATTTTACCCAGCATCCACCGCCCGCTCAGCGTCATGGCCGAAAGCCAGGATCGCCCCTCATCCAGGCTCCAGGCCAGAGCCGAGCCCGTCCACTGCATCGGAACAAGATAGGCGCTTTTAACAGCGGCGCCATGGGTCAGCTCCGGCAGGGCGAGCGGCGTGCGCAGCTGCCACAAATCCCCGCCCACCTGCTCCCACTCCGGCATAAACGTCCGCTCCACCGTGGGCGGATCGGCCAGGCGCACCGTCACCGTATAGGCCGTTACCGCGTGGGCGCCGGGCTGTTCCCACGTCAGGCGCAGCCCGGTGCGTGAGCAATTTACTGCCTTCAGCCCTCGCGCTGCAGTATAAGGCGTTACAATGATTTCCCACGAAAAAGAAGCCGTTATGCCTCGGCTGTCGGTAACGGCCAGCGTCAGCGGATACGCGCCATCGGTCTCCGGCGCAGTAAACGTCACGCAGGCATTGGCGGCATCCACCGTCTGCGTCTCTCCATCGAAGCCCCAGACAAAGCGCGTATACACCCCCGATCCGCCCGAGCAGGCCTCCAGCGACACCGCAAAAGCGTCCCCCACCGCCACGTTTGCGGCAAAAGAAGGCGTTACGGCAATCGCTGGGAAGTCTGCCTCCCACGCCACGTCTGCCACCTCAAAGAGGGTGCTTCCCTTAGCCGTCTCATTCGTTAGCTCCAGCGTGCTCACCGCCTGGACGTCATCCCAGCGGAAGACCGCCGTGCTCGGCGTGCCCTTTCCTTCCAGTTTCACCTCCTGCGTCAGCAGCTCCCCGCCGTTCAGGCGCACGCCAAGCACGTGTGTTTTACAGGCCGAAGCGGTGCTCGCCACGCAGGAAACGCGCAGGGAAACCATGGGCTCGGGCGTTTCCACGCTTCGTTTCATGCTCGACTGCCCGCCTGCGGCCTGCGGCGGCGCCAGCGTAAGCCCTGTCAGGCGCATCTTACACGCCTTTGCGAAACCGTTTGTCCACGCCCCTGTGCCGGCCCAGTTCTTCCCGGAAGCGGTAGCTCCCTCCAGCCCGGAGAACACCTCTACCCTTGCCGCAGAAAACAAAAACGGGGCAGCCAGAAACAGGAGCCCCGCCAATCCAACCCGCAGCCGCATTTCAACGAACCTCCGGCCAGTGTTCCCGCGCCAGTGCAAACGCCCGCGCCCGGTGAGAGAGGCGCGCCTTGACCGCTTCCGGCAATTCCCCAAAGGAAGCGTCAAAACCCTCCGGCGCAAAGAGCGGATCATACCCAAACCCATGCACCCCGCGGGGCTCCAGCAGAATCCGCCCCGCACATTCCCCCCGCAGCGTCCGCACCGGCTCGCCCGGAAGCGCCAGAGCCAATGCGCAGACAAACCGCGCCCCGCGCTTTTCCGGCGGCACGCCCGCCAGATCGCGCAGCAGCCTGGCATTATTGGCCGCCGTGTCGCCGTGCACGCCGGCATAACGCGCCGAATAAATCCCGGGCGCTCCGCCCAGCGCCTCCACTTCCAAGCCCGAATCATCCGCCAACGCGGGGAGCCCTATGGCGGCGCACCAAGCCGCCGCCTTGATGGCGGCATTGGCCTCAAACGTCTGCCCTGTTTCCTCCGGATCGGGCACCTGCGGCCAAGCCGCCGTGCCAACCAGCTCCACCCCTGGCAGAAGGGCGCGGATCTCTTCGAGCTTGTGCGCGTTGCGCGTGGCGACCAACAGCTTCATCGCAGGCTCCGCCGGGCTCACAGGGTGCCTTCGCGCAGACGCGCCGCCGTTTCGCGCAAGCGCCGAAGCGTCCGCTCACGCCCCAGAAGCCAAAGCATTTCAAAGAGCCCCGGCCCCTCCATCCGCCCCGACACCGCCACGCGGATCGGGTGAACCAGCGGGCCCATGCCGCACCCTTTTTCCTCGCCCATCGCGCGGATCCGCGCCTCGCCGGCTTCCACCGTAAAGTCCGGCAGAGCCTCCAGCGCCGCGGCAATTTCCTCCAGCAGCGCCGGGATGCCCTCTCCATGCAGCCGCTTCGTCACGGCCTTTGCGTCAAAGGGATAGACTTCCTCAAAGAACCAGGCGCAGTTCCCCGGAATATCAGCATAGGTTTTTGTCCGCGGCTGAATCTGATCAAGCAGTTCCTGACGGTGCCCATTCAGGGGTTCGACTGGAAGGCCTGCTGTCTGAAGCCGGGCATCGAACGCCTGTTCAAATGCAGCCCGCGGCTGATGGGCTATATATTCACCGTTCATCCACGTGAGCTTCTTCAGGTCAAAGCGCGCCGGGGAAGCCTTGCACTTGGCAAAGTCGAAAGCCGCCACCATTTCCTCACGCGTCATGATTTCGCGGTCATCGCCGGGCGCCCAGCCCAGAAGCGCCAGATAATTGAAGAGGGTTTCAGGCAGATAGCCCTGCTCGCGGAATTCGCCCACAAACGCCGAGCCGTCGCGCTTGGAGTAGGGCTTGCCGGCAGCATTTACAATCATCGGCAAGTGTGCATACTGCGGCACGGGCGCACCGATCGCCTTAAAGAGCATGATATGCTTGAAGGTATTCTCCACGTGATCATCGCCGCGGATAATGTGCGTCACACCCTGCGTAATATCATCAAGCACATTGGCCAGGTGAAAGACCGGCGAACCGTCAGAGCGGACGATTACAAAGTCCTGCGTGTCTTTGGCCTGTTTCTTCATGTGCCCCTTCACCAGGTCGTCATATTCAATAACGCCCTCTTTCGGCATCCGGAAGATCACGCATTCACCCTGCCCGCCCTTGTTTTCCTTGTAGGCATAGCCCTTGGCCAGAAGCTCCTCAGCCACCGCCAGATGATGTGCGCGCTGGCTTGTCTGATACATCACTTCACCATCGTAATCCAACCCCAGCCACTGCATGCAGTCCAGCAGCGTCCGAATGGCCTCCGGTGTGGAGCGCTCCAGATCCGTATCTTCCACACGGAGCAAAAACTCACCCCCCGTGTGTCGGGCATAAAGCCAGTTGAAAATCGCCGCGCGAATGTTCCCGATATGCACCTTACCCGTTGGCGACGGCGCAAAACGAACCCGGACTTTCTCTGCCATAAAGCAAACTCCTCAAAGAAAAACGTTCGAGTATTGTAACACACACCCCCCACAATCCGCCAACCCCCGCTCCTGAGCCTCAGGCAAAAAGCCGTGCAGGCCGGGCCGAAGCATTCACGGGCGAGCGCCGCCCAGCCCCAACCGCAACCGGCTCCACCGCCCAGCCGGGCGGAAACGGCCTCCGCCCCGGGTTAAAGACGAAGCCGGGGCGGGTTGACCCTGCGCCCGGGGCGGACGTTGAGAAAACCGGCACGCCGCCGAGCAGGCACCGCCCAAACGCATAACGAGCAGCCGGAGCGAAGCGGACAATCAAAGGCGGACGCGGGCGCGGAGAAGCGCGTCATACTGCTCCGTCACCGCAGCGCGGGCATAGTATCGGGAAACGTTGGCATAGCCCTGCGCTGCCATGCGGGAGAGCCGGGCAGGATCGGTACGCAGGCTTTCAACCGTATGGGCGAGCGTTTGCGCGGAAAAGTCACTCACCACCACACCGCCCTCCATCCGGCGGACGAATTGGGCGAGATCGGCCGTTTCGGCTGTGGCAATGAGCAGAGGCTTGCGGTGGCCAAGAATCCGATAGATTTTGGAAGGAATGCCATCGGAGCAGGCTTCCGGCATCTGCGCCACATAGAAGAGATCGCTCTCCGCATAAATGGCTGGCATATCGGAAAGCGGCCGATAGGGCTCGAAGAAAACGCTTTTTTCCAGCACGCCCAGGCGTTGGGCAAGCGCAAGCAAGCGCGCCTTGTCGCCGCCATCGCCAATCAGGCGGATACGGACGCCCTTCAGAAACGGAGCGGCTTCAATGAGGAGGCCGAGATTCTGAGGCGTGCCCATATTGCCGGCATAGGTGATCACAAAGTCTGCATGAGGCACGTCAGGGGGAAGCGCCTCAGGAGGAGGCAGCTCCACAAAGTTGGGAATGAACACCACTTTGGCTGGGTCAGTCCGGGTGCGGATTTTGGCGCACATGGCCTCGGTGATGGACGTGACGGCGAGGGCTTTAGAATAGACCGCGCGCTCAACTGCCGAAAGGCAGGCTATCAGACGGGGGTTTTTCACGTAGCCCAGATTTACGGCGATATCCGGATAAAGCTCCTGGACGTTGTAAATATAATCCGCCCGCAGGCACGCAGCAGCGAAACGGGCAGCCAGACCAATCGTGATGGGCGGGGAGCAGGCAAGAATGACACGCGGGCGGAAGCGCAGGCACAGCGCCAGCACCACACTGAAGAAATGAAACCACAGCCAGCTGAGCACCCGAAGCGGCGGCCAGACGCTTTTATTGGGCACCCAGATGTGATACACCGGAATGCCGGAAAGCTCGGAGCGCTGAATCAAACGGCCTATCCACGGGCGAAGAGGCTGCGCCGCAGCAAGGCTGGCATCGGGGTGAAAGTGAGGCGTGGTGGTGATGACCGTGAGCGTATGCCCCCGCTGCTGCAAATCCTCAGCCAGCCCGGCCATAATCTGCGCTGTTGACACATTGTCCGGATTGAAAACAAGACTGAAAAGCAAAATATTCATAAGCTTATTTCTCAATAGGCAAACCACTCCAGGCTCTGTGCAGACCATCTGAAAAAAGGCCGCATCCCCGGCAGCTGCGAGGCGCATTGTAGCACAAACCCGCGTCGCCCCTGCGCGGATATAACCCGCCCCTGGGCGGCTTCTTAGCCGCCGTAAACACACCGGCGGCAAATGCGGTATAATGTGGGGCAACGGCAATCGGTTCAGGCGCGCTTACTGTGCGCGAAAGAAGGGAAGCTCTATGATTCATGTTGGCATCATTGGGTGCGGCTTCGTTGGCGGAGCCCTCAAAGTTTGGCTGGAAGAAAATAACCCCGAGTGCAAAATCTCCGTCAGCGATCCGCCCAAAGGGTATCACGATGACCTCAGCACCATTGACGTTGCATTTCTGCAGATTCACGTGCCCACAGAAGACGACGGCACGCAGGATCTCACCCTCATGAAAGAGCTCATTATGGGGCTCCCCAACGTGCCGGTATTTGTGCGCACCACCATTCTTCCCGGCACCTCCGACCGGCTCACCAAAGAAACCGGCCATCAAGTCTGCTACATGCCCGAATTCCTCTCTGAACGCACGCATATCGAGGACTTCAAGAGACAGACCATGGTCTTCACCGGCGCCGTTGAGCTTCTGACTAAAATCTTCAAAGGCAAAAAGTTCGCCGTCATGACGCCCCTGGAAGCAGAGATCACCAAATATGCCCACAACGTCTTCGGCGCCTATAAAGTCACCTACTTCAACGCGGTGCGCGAATACTGTGAAAAGATGGGCGCCGATTGGACCAACGTCCACAACGGCGTGCTCCTCTCCGGTTATATCAACGACACCCACACCTACGTCCCCGGCCCCGACGGCAAGCGCGGCTACGGCGGCAAATGCTTCCCCAAAGACGTCAACGCCTTCGCCAAGCTCACCCAGGGGCTCAGCCTTGGCGAGCTGCTCGCCCCCCTTCACCGCCTCAACGTCCACTTCCGCGGATACGAAGAGCACATCTAAGCCTGCCCCTCCGTTCCTCAAGTATGAGCGCAGTCAGTACCAATCCGCCCCTACGCGTTGGACAGGTTGTTGCCGGTGTTGGCGGAGAGTCTGCCGGGCCTAGCTATTCCGTCCCCAGATTGTGCAGCGGATTGCAGCAAACAGGCGTAAATGTAACACTCTACTCACTCGGCAAAGAGGCTGAACCGTTTCCCTTCCCTCACCGCGTTTATCCTTCGCATCGAATTCCAAGTTACACCCTCGGCCGCTCTCCGGAGTTATTTGCAGCACTCTGCAACGCTGCTCCCGCTCTGGATATCCTGCACAGCAACGCCCTATGGATGTTCCCAAATATCTACCCCGCCTGGGCCATCCGCGGCACCCCCTGCAAGCTCGTCAATTCTCCCCGAGGCTCCTTCGCGCCCCATGCGCTCCGGAGATCCCGCTGGAAAAAAGTCCCTTTCTGGCTCCTCTTTCAGCGAGCCGCTCTGGCACAAACCGATCTCTGGCACGCCACCTGCCAGAAAGAATATGATGAAATCCGCGCCATGGGCTATCGGCAGCCCGTCGCCATCATCCCCATCGGCATGGATCTGCCCTCGTTCAGCCCCGACATCCGAAAAGGCGCCTCCCCGCTGCGGCAGCTCGTCTTCTTCGGGCGCATCCACCCCATCAAAGCCGTCGATCGGTTGGTGGCGGCGTGGGGACTCATCGCCTCCGCGCTTCCGGATTGGGAACTCGTCATCGCCGGCCCCGATTGCGGCGGAAAAGCCGCTCTGGACGCGCTCATCGCCGCACAGCGCATCCCGCGCGTGCGCTTCACAGGCGAATTGCACAAACAGGCAAAATATGACTTTCTGCGCACAGCCGAGCTGTGCGTCCTGCCCAGCTTTACCGAAAACTTCGGCGTAACCGTTGCAGAAGCCCTCGCCTGCGAAACCCCCGTCATCGCCAGTACCGGCACCCCATGGAGCAGCCTCGCCGCCCACCAGGCCGGATGGTGGGTAGACAACGCCGTCGCTTCACTTAAACAAACACTGGAAGCCGCCCTTGCCCTCCCCCAGGCAGACTTATTGGCCATGGGCAAGCGCGGGCGTGAATGGATCGCGCAAGACTTCAGCTGGCCGCAAATCGGCGCACAAATGAGCGCCGCCTACCAATGGCTGCTCGGGCGCGGCAGCAAGCCCGATTGCGTCATCACCGACTAAAAACGTCCCTGCCCCCAGGCATCCATCTGCCTTTCCATTCATCCGAAAGTTCCTTCACCGTACAGCTCGCCCCCATCCATCCCTGTGCGCTAAGCGGCTCATCTATTCCAAACATCCCCCACCAACAAATAAACGCGGGGGCTTTCGTGCCCCCGCGCCTGACTGCCGGCTCTTCCGGCTTATTCCCACTCGATGGTGCCCGGCGGTTTGGACGTAACGTCCAGAACCACCCGGTTGACCCCGCGCACTTCGTTGACGATGCGCGAGGAAATGCGGCGGATCAACGGATCGGGCAGCGATACCCAATCTGCCGTCATGCCATCCGAAGACTGCACAATGCGCAGCGCAATCACATAGTCATACGTCCGCTGGTCACCCATCACGCCCACGGAGCGAACGGGCAGAAAAACGGCGAATGCCTGCCACGTTTTGTAGTAGTACCCAGCGGCTTTAACTTCGGAAACAAGGATATCATCCGCCTCGCGCAGGATATCCAGCTTCGCTTTGTCCACCGCGCCCAAACAACGCACCCCCAAACCGGGCCCCGGGAACGGCTGGCGCATCACCACATCCTCCGGCAAGCCAAGCAGCCGCCCCACTTCACGTACCTCATCCTTAAAGAGACGCGAAAGCGGCTCCAGCAGCTTGAACTTCAAGTCGGGCGGCAACCCGCCCACGTTGTGATGGCTCTTGATCATGGCCGAAGGGTTGCCGTTGATCGGCACCGACTCAATCACGTCGGGATACGTGGTGCCCTGCGCCAAAAAGTCCACATTCGGAATCGACCGCGCCGCATCCGCGAAAACGTCCACAAACGTGTGGCCGATAATCTTGCGCTTGGCCTCCGGCTCATCCACGCCGGCAAGCTTGCTCAGAAACCGCTCCGATGCATCCACGAAGCACAGATTCATCGCAAAGTTATCCGCAAACAGCTGCTGCACGCGGGCGGCTTCATTTTTACGCAGAAGGCCGTTATCCACAAAAATACACGTCAGCTGTTTGCCAATGGCGCGGTGAATCAACGCCGCCGCAACGGAGCTGTCCACTCCGCCGGAAAGACCGAGGATCACGTGCTTATCGCCCACCGTCTCGCGAATCGCCTGCGTTTGGGTTTCAATAAAGGAGGCCATCGACCACGAGCCCGAGCACCGGCAGATCTCCAAGCAGAAGTTGCGCAGCAACTGCGTGCCATAATCGGAATGAACCACTTCGGGGTGGAACTGAATGCCGTACAGATCGCGCCCTTCAATGGCAACAGCGGCATATTCCGTGTTATCCGTAACCGCGATGGTGCGCGTCCCTTCCGGAACGGCCAGCACCTTGTCGCCATGGCTCATCCACATCACCGATGCCTGCGGCAACCCCCGCAGCAAAGGCGAATCGGCCTCCGTCACGCGCAGCTCCGCACGGCCGTATTCCCGCCGCGTGCCCGGCCCCACCTTACCGCCCAAAGTCTGCACCATCAGCTGCATCCCATAGCAAATGCCCAGCACCGGAATGCCCAGCTCAAAGAGCTCCCGCTGCACGGCCGGCGCACCCGCCTCATACACGCTGCACGGCCCGCCCGAAAGAATGATGCCGCGCGGCTTCAGCGCCCGCAGCTTCTCCACCGGCGTGGAGAAGGGCAGCACCTGACTATACACATGGCACTCGCGAATCCGCCGCGCAATCAGCTGACTGTATTGCGACCCGAAGTCCAGCACCAGAATCTGTTCCTGTTCTTCCATAAAAGGTTCCTTCTCCCCTCAGTATACCATAGCCGCCGCCAACCTGCTCTCCTCTTCCGGAAAAGGCATCCTCACCCGGCGCCGCTTCGCTTCGCCCCGACATTCCGTCAAACCTGGAGCGGGAGGCGTTTCCAGCCGGCTCGTGTTTGAACCCATCGCCGCGCCCGGGAGCCTCTTCCCGTCTCCAATGCACCACCTCAGAAAACACACCGGCGCGTATCGCGCAGCGAACAGAAAGACGGCGCAATCTCCGGGCGCCCTACAATCACATGATCCAAAACCGAAATCCCCAGTGTACGCCCCGCCGCCACCAGCGCCTCCGTGGTCTCCACATCCGCCGCACTGGGAGAAACATCGCCGGAAGGGTGGTTGTGGACGAGTATGAGCGCCTGGGCATCCATCATCACCGCCCGGCGAAACAGTGCCTGCGCACTAATCAACGCCTGCGCTTCAACCCCCAGCGTGATCAGCTCCGGCGGCCGCATCAACACACGGCGGCGGTTCAGATAGAGCGCCCAAAAACCCTCCCGCGCATAACGCGAGCTCTCCGCAAACATCAGCTCCGCCACCTGCACAGCCCGCAGAAGCGGCTTACGAAGCGCACGCGGCGGCGGATTAAAGATGCGCGCGCCGAGCTCAAAGGCCGCCAGCAGCGTGGCCAGCTTATCCTCCCCAATCCCCCGCAATGCCGGGCGTGTACGCACAAACGCCCGCAGACTCTCCACATCATGCGTCCGCAAACAGGGCATCGCCTCCGCCCCGCCGAAAGCCTCCACCAACCGCCGCGCCAATTCTCCCACATGGCAGCCTTTCACCCCCGTTCGGAGCAAAATGGCAAACAACTCCGGCGTAGTTAAAGCTGCTGCCCCCAGACGCAACAGCTTTTCCCGCGGGCGATCCTCAGCTGGCAGCTCCCGCATAGACGGTGTTTCGGTCATTAGCAAATCTCCTGAAAACGACAAGCCGCGCCCGGCGCCTAGCGCCTGCGCGGCTTGTTTGAACGGGCGGCTTCGCTGAACCTTCAGCTCTGCCGCCCACGAGGCGCATTCTGCGCCTAAAGCTTACCACTGCGATTCACGAGGAGCGCCATAATCGCGGCGCGAGCCACGGCCGCCTTCACGGTTCCCGAATCCGCCGCGCGGCCCACGGCCGCCGCCAAAGCCTCCGCGCCCACCGCCAAAGCCACCCCGTCCACCACGGCGTTCTTCACGCGGTTTCGGCTGGGATTCATTCACACGGATGGGGCGTCCATCGAGCTCGGCGCCATTGAGCGCAGCGATCGCGGCATTAGCCTCCTCAGCATTGGGCATTTCAACAAAGCCGAAGCCTTTGGAGCGATTAGTCATGCGGTCAAGCACCACACGAGCGGAGGAAACCTCGCCATAGGCAGCGAAGGCGGCGCGGAGAGCTTCGTCGTCCGTCGCATAGGCAAGATTGCCAACATAGATATCCATAGGGATACATTCCTAACAGGTTGCCGCGAACTGATCCGGTTTGGTCAGCACTCCAACCCCCACGGCACGGGAATCGTCGGCCAACAGGCTCCTTAACCCAAAGGGGGCAGTCCCCTCCCAAACATGGTGAATACGATAACCTTTTGCAGATTAAAAGGCAAGCAAAAAAACACCGATCCGGGCGGCTTTTTGCATTTTTCCCCCAAACCAAGCCCTTATTTATGTGTAAAGGGAGCCAACACCGGCCGAAGTAGCGTGGCCGGCGCACTTCCGGAAAAGGAAAAAGCCACCCGTACGCCGGCCGCATCTGCCGGCACATCCACGGAATAGGCGCGCACGCCCGGCTTCTTATAGACATGCGCTTTTTCATCCCGGGCTCGTCCCTCTGCGCAAAGAAAACGCACCTGCGCCGTATAACGAAGCGTTTTCAGCGGAGACGTCACCTGGAAAGAAAGCCGCAGCTGCCGTATTCCCGGCGGCACTCGGCACAGCGGTGAGAGGAGTTCTGCCGGTGCCGCGCCCTGCGGTGAAAGCCGAACACCCGCACCGCGCTCCAACACCTCCGCGCAAACGCCCGCGCCTTCCGGAAAAACCCACTGCGTCAGCGGCGGAAAGAGATTTTGTTCTGGCCCTGCAGGCGCCGTCTGCTCTGCCAGATCGGCCTCACGCACCGTATACCCCAGCCAGATCAACACCGCCGCCAAAGCTAAAATCAGCGCCGCCAACGCCCCCATCGCCCACCAGAAGGCATGCGGCAGCCGATGCGCCTGCCGAGGCCGAAAGGGCGCCCCCTCCCCCACCGGCACTTCGGCCGCGCGGGTAGGCTTCAAAAAGGCCTGCTCCCTTTGTGAGCGCCGCGCCGATGGGCTGAGGAACCAGTAGTTCATCGGGTTGTAGCCGTTCCGCACAAGCGCCAGGCGGTAGGGCGCCAGATCGTAAGGGACGGCGCGGAAAAGAACATGCCGCGTAACGGTGTCGAAGAGTAGATAATCTGCCGTTAGCGTGTTGCCGCGCGGGAACCCCACCGCGCCGGGGTTGAGAATGTAGCGCCACCCGGCGCGAAGTACAAAGTCTTCCGGCGGCAGTTTGCGAATGGTTCCAGTGGCTTCTTCCCGGGCAAAAACGCAGGGAATGTGCGTATGGCCCACCACAAGCACCTGGAACCCGGGCATGGCTGCGAAGTTAAGCGCAGCGTCCGCCTTGGTTTCAAGGTAGTGGAATCGAGCCGGGTCGGCAAAGCCGCCATGTGCACAAGCCAGGCCATCGCTTTCGATCACGTAGGGGAGCGCACGGAGCCAGCCCTTGGCTTCATCGCTCAAGGCGAGCGCAGCGCGTTCAGCGGTTTCTCGGGCAAACGCATTGAAGAGTGCAGGGTCAAGAAGCCCGCAGACAGCGGCATCATGATTGCCCAGCACGGCAGCGGAAGCCACTTCCCGGAAGCGGGCAAGCGCCTCAACCGGCTGGGGGCCGTACCCGACCACATCGCCAAGCCCCAGCACATGCGAAGCCCCCCGTTCCCGGGCATCGGCAATTACCGCTTCAAGCGCGGGAAGATTTGCATGAATATCGGCAAAACAGGCGATGCGCATCGGTGCGCGGCTTTCAATCAGGGAGCCCGCAAAGCAGAGACCGCTTCTAGCAGCTTCGCCCGGCGAGCAGCAGAGTCATCCGGTGCGCCGCCGGGAAGAACCGTGCTCCAAAGTTTAACGGTGGTGTTCTGCGTGTCGCCGCCCGTAGCCAGCCAGAACCCATCGGCAGCGGGGCCGGCATCAATCGTGGTAAGCACATTGCTATCGGCCGTGAACTGCGCTTCTGCCGAGGGCGTCCACTGCGCCCCGTCATACGCCCACAGCCGGGAGAACCGCGCCGCGCGGATATGGCGCTTGCTCTCCACATTGCGCCAGAAGTCTTCCAAGAAGGAATAGGGGCCGCTCAGCGTGGCCTTGCCGCCGCCCACCAGCGTGGAGAAACTGGCCATCCGGAACCAGGCATCTTTGGCGTCATCCCACACCCAGCAGGTATACGCCGTGCGGTAAGCGCCATCGGGCGCACAGGAAACGGCCATCCGCACAGGTTTACCAGGCTGCCAAGCCCAGTCCATCATGGACTGCCCGCCCGTACCTTCGCCGCCGAACCGTTTAATTCGAACACCTTCTCCGGCGTAAAGGTTCTTTGTGCGCCGCGTTTCATCCACTGCGTCCGGGTGCGCCTTGAAGTCAAAGGGATCACTCGGCTCCCATACCGAAAAGATCGCCACATGCCGGCCATTGACATGCTCCTGCACGCCGGCATACCCGCCGGAAAAGCCCAGCAGGCATAGATAGGAGCCCGGCCAAAAGCGATCTACCGTAGCCTCCATATAGAAAATCTGTGCAGGCTTTCCCCACTTGCGGTAGCTCAGATGTACGCTCCGCGCCTGCCGCGCAGCCTGCTGTTCCCCGCTCTGCGCCCAACCCAACGCCAGCGGAAAAACCAGAAGAAGAAGTGCCAAAAACCGTTTCATATGCAGAACCTCCAACCTGTTATGCGCCGCCCTTCAGCAAACGCGCGGGGGATATTATACGCCATCGGCCGTATCCGGAAAACGTCGAATACTGTTTCCGGCTCCCGTGCCTTACGTAAGACGCAGGGTGCCTTACGCCTTGTCCTGACCGGCTCTGCCCGCAATCCAGCGGCGGACGCCGGAGAGCTGTCCACGCCAACGCACCGGATCGCTCCGCAGCTCCAAAAACTGTTTATAAAGGTGCAAAAACGCGTCCACATAGAACGCCGCACGGTCCAGCCGTTCATCCACGCCCAGCTTCCGGCGCTCCTCCTGCGGAGCAGGCACGGCGCCGGGCGCATTCAGCGAAGGCATTCCCTCTACCGCATCGGGAGCGGCGGCAGCGCTTTTGCCCTTCTGCCCGGCGGGCTCCACCTTCATGGAGCGGAAAGCGAAGTCGTTGCCATCGACCGTTGCGGCCACCACCCAGTCGCCTTTTGTGAGCGTGAGCTTGGCTCGGCGGAGCTTCTTGCCGTTCCAAAGGGCGATGCCGAACTCCGGCGTATCCAACGGCGTGCCGTTGCGCAGCACCGTTTCGTGGCAGCCGGGAGCCTTCTCTCCGGAAAAGAGCAGCGGCCCCTCAAACATCAACCCACAGCGCTCGCCATCAAAGTCAAACGTGGCCTCCTCGCGCTCCCAGCGATAGAACAGCCAGGTAAGAAACTCCGTGCCCAGCGTGATTTCCGGGACGGCCTCCACCTGTTCGTTCGGCGTCAAGTTCACCGCCTCCACACTGTTGAAGTCCACCCCGCACAAACGATACGCCGCGCTCTCCGGGCAGCACAGCACCGGCATGGCTCCCGCAGTCTCCCGAAAGAATGGGCACAGCACCTGCATCGCGCCGTCATTCATGGCCGAAGCCAACAGCCGCTGCCCGCGCAAATCAATGGCGCACTCCACGCTTCCAAAACTCGGCTGCGCCTCTTTGAGCAGCGCCTCCTGCACCCGTTCGCGCACATCCGCCTTCGCCGCCCGCGGCAAAACCTCCACATTGCGCGCCCGCCGCTCCAGCTCCAGCTCAGAAAGCAGCGTTGCACGAAACAGGCTCGGCGGCACTTTTTTCTGCGCCGTTACGTGCGAGAACCAAAGCCAATCACCCCGCCAGCAATGCGCCTCTGTCAGCTCCCCATCCAGCGCATGCAAGGGGCCGGCCCACCCATGCAGCGGCTCGCCGCCTGTCAGCGTCTTAATCGGCGGCAGCGCCCGCTTGGCAAAAAGTTCTATTGCCGAAGGCTCAAACGCCTTGGAAAGATAAAACGCATGAAACGAAAACGACCCCGACTCAAATCCCATCTCAAGCCTCCGCCGGCGCCGCAGCCACTTTCTCCCGCAGGCGCACCAAAATGATTGTCAGTTCATACAATAGGCACATCGGCACCGCCATCACAATCTGCGAAAGCGGATCCGGCGGCGTAAGGAACATCGCCACCACAAAGATGCCGATAATCGCCACCCCGCGCCGTTTCCGGAGCGACGCTGCCGATACAATCCCCAGCCAGCCCAGTGCCAACAGCACCAGCGGGAACTGAAACGCCAGCCCAAACGCCAGCAAAATCTTCAACACAAACGAAATGTAAGGCTCTGCCTGCAGCACCTCCACCGGCACCTGCATCCATGCGTTAATCGCCATCAGTGCCTGCAGCGCCAGGCGCAGCGTAAAGCTGAAACATAAAAAAACGCCCCCCAGAAACAGCACCACCCCCGCTCCCAGCGTAAACAAAATCAGATTCCGCTCATGCCGCCGCAGCCCCGGAAAAACAAAACGGAAAACAAAATACAACAGTGCCGGCAGCGCCAGAATCGTCCCTCCCCACAACATCGTGGTCATAAAAAGCGAAAAGCCCACCCCTACTTCAAGCCCCTGAACCGAAACCCCCTGCTCTGCCAGCCCGGAAGACTTCAGCGGCCACTCCAGCAGCGCGATCAGCTTCGGAGCAAAAGGCGCCACCACCAGCATGGCCGCCACCCATGCCGCCGCACAGTGCACAATACAATTTCGCAGATCAATAAAATGCTCAATAAACGGCCGCGGCGGATCCAGTTCGTCCGCGTGCGCCCGATCCTCTGCCGTTTCCGTAAACAGCCGGCGAAAAGCACCGTTAAACCGCGACTGCACATCCCGTTTAGGCGCCACCGCCTGGCCAGCTTTCCGGCCGCGCTGCTCTATGCGCTCACGCCTGGCCATGCGCTGCTCCCTTTCCCGCGCCGGAACCTGAACGCGTGGGCGAAAGCCCGAGCGAACGCACCGGCTCGGCCTCCGCTCCTGTTGGGTGCACTTCCGGGCGAGTTCCGTCTTCCGGCTTCGCCGAGGAAGGAGGAGAAGGAGGCTCCGTTACAGCCACATCCGAAGGCAGCCCCCCGCTCACTGGCTCCTGCCCCCACAAATCATCTGGCGAAGCCGGCGGCGGAGCCCCTTCCGGGAGTGCATCAAACGCTTTCCCCAGCTCCTCATCCGTGGGCACCAGGTGATCCAGCTCATCCGTGGCCGAGTTCAACGCCTGATCCACCGTCTGATCCATCATCATAATTTGGCGCTTGAACTCATCGCTCGCCCGCCGAAACACACCCATCCAATGCCCCATTTTCCGCGCCGCGGCAGGCAGATTCTTCGGCCCCAGCACAATCACTGCGACCAGCAGAATCACCAACGTTTCAAGAAATGACATGCTCCGCGTATCCCGCCCTCAGCCTCTGCGCCGCTTATCCACGCAAAGGTGCTCCACCTCTGCAGGAGCCCGGTCTGCCCGGGCTCCTCTTCTGCATCCGCTCAGCCCGCGCACTTATTTGTAAGGCACAAACTCCGCGCGGCGATTCTGCCGGTAGGCTTCTTCATCATGCCCCGGATTCGCCGGCTTCTCTTCACCGAACGCCCGCGTTTGGAGCCGCCCCGCATCAATGCCGTAAGCCAGCAGGTAATCCCGCACGCCGATGGCACGCTGCTCCGAGAGCGAGAGGTTATATTCATTTGACCCGCGCTCATCGCAATGCCCCTCAATAATCATCACATGCGTGGGGTTATTCATCAGATATTCCGCCGCCGCATCCGCCTTCGCCTGCTCCTCTGTCGGGAGCGTGTAGGAATCGAACGTGAAGTAAAGCGGCTCAAGTGCCACCCCTTCCACGCGCTGGCGGGTTTCTTCAAAGCGATCGCTGCCAAACGCGCCCGCATTCGGGTCATTCGGGTCATAGCTCGCGTCATTCGGGTCAATCCCCACCCCATCGTCAATCATGCCCGAGCCGCTGCCGTCAGCAGCCGCCCCCTGGGCGCCGCTGCCCGCCTTTGTGGCGCAGCCGGTGAACAACACGGCCGAAGCGGCCGTCAAAGCAAACACGAGAGATAAACGCATAAGGATCTTCCTTCTGTGGCGCGGATCATTTGCTCCAGGCAGGGTTGAGCCACTGCGGACCACTGCCTGAAAAAGGTTGATAAGGTGCTTCACCCTTCTCTGCGGCATCGAGCACCCAAAGCGTGCGCGTGCGGCCCTGCGTCCGCGAAGCCACCACATGGCGGCCATCCGGAGCCCAGGAGGGCGATTCATAAATTTCATTCACAGGCGTGAGGTAACGCAGCGAAGATTCCCCTTTGTCCGGGTCAATAACCGCCAGCCGATACGGGCTTCCCCGCTTGGTGGCAAAAACAATTCCATGCTTGCCCCAATCCGGCTGAACCGATTCCCCGCGCCCCAGCGTCAGCCGCCGCGACTGCCCGCTCGCCACGTCCACCACATACAGCTGCGGCGAACCCGCTGCATCCGAAACATAGCAGATCCGCCGGCCGTCCGGCGACCAGCAGGGGCTGGCCTCCGCCGCCAGCTTCGTCCGCGTTAGGCGCGTCAGATGTTTCGTCCGCGCATCCATCACATACAGCTCCGGATTCCCCTGATGCGAAAGGATAATCGCCAGCTTATTCGGATCCGCCGGCGAAGGCACCGCCCCCGTGCTCAACCCCCGAAACGAGGCCAGCTGCTGCACCGAGCGCGTGGCTACATCGGCCACAAAAACCGCCGGAAAACCCTTCCGATAGCTCGTAAAATACACCTTCCGCCCATCCGGCGAGAAGCGCGGCCCCACAATCGGCACCCCGTCCGACGTCAGCCGGATCAGATTATATCCGTCATAATCGCACACATACAAATCCTCGATCGCCTGCCCCGAGCGCGATGTCCCCGTTTTCACCACCACCGCAAACCGGCTCTGCGCAATCCCCTTTTCACCTGTTGTTGCCTCCACAATCGCATCCGCCAGCTCATGCGCATGACGCCGCGCCTGCTGCACATCTCCCGCACTGCGCTCCCAGGCAAACCGCTTCCCCGGCCACGCCACCGCCAGCCGCTCCTGAACCCCTGCCGCGCCCAAAACCGCGCCCGACACCTTCACCTGCCCATTCGCCGCCAGCCGATACCAACCGCACCGAATCAAATCATTCTGCAGCGTCTTGCGAAACGCCTCCGCACCTGCACCCGAAGCTGACACACCCGCCAGCGAGAGCGACTGCTTCGCCACCCCCTCCACATTCACATCAATCACCGGCGCCGCACCCAAAACCGCCGCCGTCAAGCTCAAACAAAAAAAGAACCGCTTCATACCTCTTCAGTATATCAAATCTCCCCCGCCCATCCAAACCCTTTTCATCCCTCCGCCTCCCAGAGAACCCACTCCAAAACCAAATGCGCCTCATGCGGCAATCAACCATTCCGCTGGTAAACCAAAACGCGTAAAAACATCTAATAAACAGCGAAGATCCTCAAAGAAAAAACGCCTGCTGCAAGCATACCACTCCACCTTTTGTGTGCCCCGCAGTCCCATCCTTAATACAGGCCGCAGCCGCGCTCTCTGTGAACCGACCACTGTCTTCAGAAATGACCCCCACCTAAACCCACACCTCAAAAAATCCATCCAAGCAGAAAAGCCCCTTCCGCTTGTCCACCCCAAACCAAGCACACCGGCAATCCGGCCTTGGCACATGTCGGGGAAACATTGCTTTAGGGCGTGTCGGAACGCTTCAAAGCCGATGCAGTTATGGCCGCGTTGCACACAACCATTTCCCTCTTTCTCCTTGGCAGATCAAGCCATACATCCCCGCCATTCCAGGCTCCTAGACAGCATCGCCCGAACACCCGACTCCACCCCGCACACATTCCCGTACACACGCCATCCTGAAGCACACATACAAATCGGCACAAATCCGAAAACAATCAGCAGAAAACGAATCGTTTCCCCATGCCCGAACGGCCTATACTAAACCATCGAGCCAGGAAAGCTCAACTCTGCGTAGAGCAAGGATTCATGAATAACAGAACCACAGGCTTCCCCAACCGCAGCCCCATTCACTCGGCCGCCTCACACAATTACCCGGAGCTCCAAATGCACACGCTCACCTGCCGCTACAGCCTCACCGCTAATCCGTTTATACACGCACACCCTCCAAACGCTGTGCACCCACATCCTGCCAAATCCTCTCCCCAGCAGCGATTTTACCCAAACCTCCCCGCAACAAGGGAACATCCCGGTACACCGAACCTGCCGCACCCGCCCAAGCCGCAGCCACTCGCCGCCTTTCCCACAGATACCAAATCAATCACAAAGGCGGAAGCTGTGTCGATAAGAACACCCCTGCTCCATGTTCAAATAAAAAAGAGAAATCCTGATTCTTTTGCCGAAACCAACGAGAAAGAGACAAAAACAAAAAGCGAAGACCCGCCAGCGCGGGTCTTCGCTTTTTGCTTTAAGAATAACCCTCAGGCTTATTCTGTTACAGCGGAAGCCGTTTTGGCCGAAAGGATCACCTTGAAGAAGGCGGCCTTCTTCGGTTCACCATCCGCGCCCGTGATCGCCGTCTGGGTAAGCGTCAAGCTCGGCGCAGCGAGATTGGCCACCTTGACTTCACCCAGTTTCGTCCAGGAGGCATCCGTGAGCGCAGCCTTGCCGTAGACGGCATAGACGGCGGCAGTAGAGCTGCTCTTGGCAAAGACTTCGGTGAGATCATAAACCGCACCATCGGCCACCCCCGTGGCGGAAGTAACATCCCACGCGAGGGTCACGGCGTCGCCATCAAAGGCAATCCCCTTGACTGTCAGTCCATAGGAGGCATAACCCTCACTGAAGAGCTTGAGCGCATTATCCTGCCCGAGGATATCGATGAGCTCACGCGCGGCGGTGAGATCTTCCGGCATCCCCTCCACCTTCACGGCGCCGTTCGCATCCGGGGCACTCGTTACGTTCAGGCCGAAGAGCTGAGCGCCGTAGGCAGTAAGCGAGAGTGTGCCATCCACAGAGGTGGTCCAGATATCGGAGGCGTGATGGTTGGCAAGCGTACCGGTGAAGGTGCCGCACCAAGACGCGAAGTCCTTTGTGGGCTTGCCGGAATTGAGCCACTCCCAGCTGTCAGCGAGCTTGTCGTTATCGGTATCCACATCCTGGATGTAGAACTCAATCAGGAAGTCCTTGCCCGTATTGACAGGGGTTACCGGCTTCGGATCGAAGTAGTACCCGCCAACCGCGTCAAGACCCTGCGTAGCATAGCCCCACGGCTCCCAAGCATCGCGCTTGCCGTTGCCGTTCAGGTCAAAGTAGGCGATGAGGTAGACCGGATCGTTGGTAGGCAGCCCGCGGATTTCCGCATCAAAGCGGGTGGACCAGAAGGCGTTGTACGTCTCGGTAACAGCAGAACCGTCAGGCTGAGGCACGCTCCGCGTGCGGGTGGAGACCTTATCCTTCACCATGCGGACGCAGCGGTTGATGGCATCGGTTTCACCGGAATCGGTGTAGTTGCCATCCGCATCAACCGCGCCGTCATGGACGAGGAAGTCCGAGACGGAAGCCACCGGGTCGCCGTTGAAGGAACCCGAGTAGTGCGCTTCAATCCGAATGCGGCGGCCGCCGAAGTCCTCATCGTTGCGGAGGACGCCGTTGTAGCGGACGCGGGCGCGAACGTAGTAGGAATCCTGCACGTTATAGGAGGTCGTCTTAACCGCGTCTTTGTTCTCCGCCAGGTTCACATCACCCGAAGCATTGAGCTGAATGCGGAAGTTGCCGTTGAGGGTCTTCGCACTGCCGCTGTTGTAGGGGTTGAGTGTGAGGCGGTAGGCATAAGAACCATCGCCAAAGACAGCCGTGCCGTCAGCATTGAGCTCTCCCAAGCCGCGCGGGAGCATATAGCGGTAGCGATACTGCTCCACGCTGCCATTGCCGATAGCGGTAGCGCAGGGCGCCACGCCGCGGATGGTCTGCTCGAAGACGCGCACATTCACCGGGTTGCCCATCGCATCGGCCGTCTTGGTAATGGCTAGCGTGAAGGTGGGCACCTGAATATTGCAGAGCCACTCAAAGGTAAGCTCCGTGTTGTAACGCAGGGCACCGCCGATGGGGCTGACCAGAGCCGTGCTGGCATCATCCAACGAACCAAACACGTTGGTCACAATGGCGATGTTGTAGTCCGTCCACTGATCCACGCTCCCCTCGGAATACGTCTCGGGCACAAGGAAGACCTTGTAAGAGGCGGCGCGCTGGTTCGCGGCAAGCGTTCCGGGCAGCCCGTTGGGGTCATTGCCGAAGATTTCGTCTTCCGTGAGATACGGCTTCTTGACGTTATACTGCTTGCGGTAGACCGGCGTGGGCGCATTCGTTGTGGTCTCGCCGGTAGAGATATTCTCATACGGCGTGAGAATGAGCTCGTAGGAGAGGCCGCTGGCAAACTTGGAAGGCTGCAACGGCTGCCCCGTCGTCGGATTCGTGAGCGAGGAATTGTCGCCCTCAACGGCGGAGTTGTTGTCATTCTCCGTCAGCAAGACGCCCAAAATGCTCTTCACGTCCAAGCGGACCGATCCGGGCGGCGCCTGCTCCGTGAGCGCCACATGAAGCGGGCGGTTCACGAGATCGAAGCCAACGTCCACATCGTGCTGGTCGGGAATGCCGGCAGGCTCGCCGTCATTCCAGTCGCCATCGTTATTCAAGTCAGCGAAGACGAAGAAGTTGTTCGCGCCTTCCTTGAGGTAGCCGGAGGTCGGCGTAACCAGCGTGAAGGTGTTGGACTTCCCGGCCACAATGCCATACTTGTACGAGGCCACGCCAATGAACTCGGTGCGGTTGTAGGGCGTGATGTTGGAGAGCACACCCGTCGTGGCGTCCACATCCGCCGTCATGCCTTCCACCTGCCACACGTCTTCATCGGAGAAGTCAAGCGTATAGAAACCGGTGCGGTAGTTGATGGTGCCGGCCTTCACACGCGTAGTTCCGGTGCCGACCGTTTCGCCTTCAGCGTTCGTGTAAGTGGCCGGAACACTCGAATACAGCTCAGCCACATCTCCCGTTGTCGCCGTGTCGCCATAGATATGGAAGACTGCGGTCTCCGTCTCCGTCTGGGTTGTTCCGTCCGTAGTGGAGGTGGAGGAATTGGAGGTGTAACGCGTGTAGGTGATGTCGAGCGAACCGGGCACCACGTTGCCGATATTGAGGTAACCGGAGAACTTACCCTGTTTCCAGAACCCGATTTCGGTGGTCGCCGTAGCCTGCTCGCTGGTGTTCCCTGCGGCTGTGCTCGTGGAGAGCGGCAGCGTGAAGGTGGCATCCGGCGCAGAGTTATTGTTCTTGGCCGTATACGCGTGAACAATGATCTTGGCGCCGTCAACCGCATTGGTGTAGACGTTCTGGTCGCCAAAGTAATCCACTGTCAGGCGCAGGGCTGGCTGCGGCATCTCAAGCACCGTAGCGCCGGACTGCGCAATGCTGGTGGCGGCATTCGGGTTGGTGGAATGCTCGCTGGAACGGAATCCGGCGCGGATCTCTGCCCAGTTGCTCCAGCCATCGCCATCGGCATCCACCTCGCCGTCATGGAGGTCAACCGAGAGGCGCTCACTGCGGTTGGCGGCTTCAATGTGATCTTCCATGAAGTCGTTGTCGGTGTACAGAAGGCCGAAGGTCGGCCGCCCGCGGCGGAACCAGATCGGGATGTGATAATCAGGCACACCGTTGCCCACCGTGGAGTACTTGCCGGGGTTGGACTTAGCCAGGTACTCGGCATAGTTCGTCAGGAAGTCGCCGTCGGAGTCGCCATGCGGGCCGTTATCGCCCGTGGCATCCTCAGGATCGAGCCCGTAATAATTTTCCCACCAGTTGGGCATCCGGTCGCCGTCAGAATCCTTCGTCTGGCCGTTGGCAATGTTCTTATCGAGCCAATCGCCGCCCTGAGAGTGCTGATCATCGGTGAGCATATCCCCCGTGCCGGAGGCGTAATCAAACCACTTGTCTCCCTCTTCCACAGTGGTGGTCGGGTCAGGCTTGCTGGCTCCGGGATCCGTGCTGGGGGAATTCTCCCAGCTCTCGAAGTCGTACTTCGCAAACGCATCGCCGTAGATCAGAAGATCGGCGGCATAGCGCGTGGAGTACGCCCCCAGTGTGGTGTACCGATCGGCATCGAAGGTCTGCGCCCCGAGGTAACGGTAGGCATAGGGGTTGCCATTGGTCTTGACGTCATAAGCCTCAGTCGTAGAGACGGTGCGCCCGGCAGCATAGGGCGACCAGTAGACCGAGTCAACCACCTTGAGGTTGCTGACCGTACCCGAAGGCATCACCAGCTCCGGCGATCCCTTGACCGTGTTCAGCGGCCGGAAGAAGTACGCACTGGAACGCTCCACATCCGCCACCGGCAAATGATCGATGGTGTTGTGGGCAAGCGGCACGAATTCCGAGAAGGGCTCATCGGCTCCAGGATTTTCACAATACTGCTTGGAACGCAGCGTCTTTGCCGCCGTAAGCGTGTAGTAGGATGTGAAGAGCTCCTGATCCGTCGGCAAGGTCTCCTCCGTAATACGCGGATGCCCCGAATCCAGGCGCGTCTGCTGGATGCCCTTACGGCGGAAGGTGAACGATCCGGGAACCGTTGCATCACCCACCACCTGCTGGCCGGGATAGCGTTCCCACGGCTCATTCGCAGCATAAGCCGGCGTACCCGTCGTTTCATCGGCCGCAATCCGCGTACCGGCGAGCAAGTCGTTGAACGTGTAGATTGCCAATGGCGCAGCAGGCGTATTAGGCTCATAGTAGCCCTGCCCGTTCCGCCGCGCATTGAAGACATTCACACGGAACGCCAGAAGCTCAGCCTGTGTAAAGGTAGACCGGCGTTTCTCGAAGATTTGCGTCGCCGTGCGGGCGCCATTCCAAATCCGCACTTCATCGATAAAGCCCTTATAGGCATTCGCAAAGTATTCCGTGAACGGCGTGTCATCCTTGGGATTGCCAAGCGAAGAGAACCAGGCCGACTCCGCAGGGCCGGCACCAATCATAAGCGGCGCCGTGCGGGACGTGTAGCGCTGGACGTCATCCAGCCCGTCATTCTTCACCGAGATAACCCCGTTTGCCGGAATAAGCGAGCACGCCACCGAGGTATTCTCCACGCCATTGAGGAGAAGCACCAACCGCTTGCCATCATACGACACGGCAATGTGATTCCACTCTCCGGCCTTGATTGCTTCACCGGAAACAACCGTCGGCGAAGCCTTCGGAACCGTTGTGGAATCGGCAAACGTGGTGCCCGCGCCGGTATAGTTGGCAAACGGCAGGAAACCGCCAACCGTCTGGCGCAAGCCTAGGCGGAAGTTGTGGCGCAGATCGCCGGGCTCGGCGGCCGCATCATTAAAGCGCCACGGGCGATCGATCAGGATAACCTCGCCATTGGCATCGGCCCCCGGCTGATCGGCATCCGGCTTCACCCAGCATTCGAGTGTGAAGGTGGTGAGCGCCATCGGCCCAAACTGCGTCGTAACGTGCGATTGCATCACGCCTGCGCCGCCGAAATAAGCCGCCTGCTGACGATCCGGCGTGCGAAGCGTCTGCGGATCGCCCTTAAAGATGGAAGACGTTGTAAGCTCGGTCATATCCGGCACGCCGTCGCCATCGGTGTCATAGCCTTCGTTTATCTCATACGGAAGAACCGAAGCATAAACCGTTGCAGGCGTATCATCACCCGTCCGGTGATAGTAAGGCAGCGACGCTGCGGGGAGATAGCCGTTCCCCATCAGGAACGCATCGGCGACCTCCGTCGGCTCATCCGTTCCGGCCTGATAGACGGTATCGCGAGCGAAGTTCCGGTTACGCAGCGAATAGAACCGCGCCGTAAACGCGCTGCGGTTGTCCGGATCCGTCATCCACAACGGCGACGGATCGGTGCCGTAATGCGCGGGATCCGATGAAGAGGGATTCACCGCTTCCTCGAAGTTCAGCAGCCCATCGCCGTCCGGATCTGCGAACGGAACGCCCGCAAGCCACGGATAGGTGTAGTAGTCATAGCCGGTAACCGCGCCTGTTTCCAGCGCCGGGTTCTTGAACGGATTCGTTCCAGATGGCGCAAGCGCCGTGTAAACCGTTGCAGCATCCGTGTCGCGGAAGGAATCCCCCAACGCATAGATACTCTGCAGGCGGTCAATCGAATAATTGTTTCGATCGGAGGAATCCCCGTTCTCGCTCGATCCGTTGACGTAATCGCCCAGCATGGGGTTGAGGCCGTGGAAGACTTCCCAGTAATCGTCCATGCCATCGGCGTCCGAATCGGCCACCAACGGGCTCGTGGTCATGAAGGGATCCCGAGACTGCGTGCACATGGGCAAATAGGCGCCCAACGTTGTAGCCGTTGCCACCGGGATGCCGAAGAAGACCTTCGAGCCGCCGCCCAGACGATCTTCAAAAATGCGCAGTGGCATATGCGCCCCGATCGGCGCCAGAAGGCCTTCGGCCGACACACCGCCGTTGAACCCGCGCAGCGCCATGCGGTAGGACTGCTTGAGCAGCGGCGACTTAACGCCCAACAATGCCTGCTCATATGCGGAATATTCCGTAGCGAACGCCGCGGCATAATCCGTGGCATCGGCACCGGCATACGCTGCCGTTTCGCCTGCCGTGAGCGCAGCCATGCCGGCAAAAGCCGGATCTTTCGCCTGATCCGCCTCGCCATTATAGAACGAATCCACCAGCGCCTTCAGAATCTGATTCTTGCGCGCCGTCCACAACAGGTCTGTCTCGCCGCCTTCCGCGATCATCTCGCGCACAACAGGCTGAAGCCCCGCCGCATTGTCGCGGAGCGTCTTAAGGGTTTCGTCAATACGGCCAATCAACGCACGCACCTGACGCTCCGCCCGAGCCTGATCGAACGTTTCAGAAACGACCAGCGGATTGGAAGGTTTGGTCACAAAGGGCGAGAACGCCAGCAGCCGCTGCCATGCCGTATCCAACGCCTTAATCTGCTTTATCAGCACAGGGAGTGTGCGGTAAGCCGTCCAGGCCGGATCGTTCAGCAGCACGGTGTCGTTCGGGACAACGTTCAGCCCATAATTCTCGAGCTGCGCCTCCGTTGGGAAGATAATCGTGGCGGCCCACTGGCGGTTAAACGCGGCCGTAATGGCCGGTGCGCACTGCTCCGTCTGAATCCCGCCGGCGTTCTGCGATGAATGCATCTCCTCGGCAGCCAGTGCTGAAGAGCTGAATGCCTGTGCCAACGGATTCACCACGATTTCGTCATAGATCAAGCCGATACTGTCGCGAGCGGCCTCTTCGTAGAGCAAGGCAGGCGCTTCAGACGGATTGACCATGTCTGTCATGGCATTATAGATATCCGGCAATTGCTTCCACTGATATGTCTTGGAGCTGGTTTCCATGGCATCTTCAAGGATGCCGGGGAAGTCCTTGTGAATGCGCGCGGCATCCGGGCCGAGATCATAACGCAGGTGGCGGAGGATGCCCGTGAGATACTCCTGATACTGCGCAAGACCATCGCGGTCATAGTCCACGGAATAATCACCCGAGTAAGTCGGATCGGGGCCAATCAAGGTGCTCACCTTGGCCGCCGTTGTCGTGGAGCTGGAATCATCCTCGGAGGCAACGTCCGAAGCCACCACGCCGTAACGGAATTCCCAGCCATCGGTCATGCCGTCCCCATCGGTATCGGCAGAAGTCGGGTTGCAGCCGCCGCCGCGCCAATCGGCAATCGAAGGCGAGTAGCAATAGGTGGCGTCTCCCTCATCGCCATCCCAGAGGCCGTCAAAGTCCGTATCCGGGTTCATCGGATCCGTCGGAAGCGTCTTATTCGTCCAGGAAGAGCTGTGCTTATCGCTGATAAGCGTTGCGCTCCACCCCAACCCGGAACCGATCAGGTTGGCGCCCAGGCACTGGAACTCCTGCGCCACGGTCAAACCGTCCCCATCGGTATCTTTATTGCCATCGGCCACATCCGACGTTTTGTAGGGGCGCATTCCGACATAGGCTTCCCAGCCGTCCGGCACGCCGTCGCCGTTCGTATCGGCAGAAGTCGGATCCGTCGAGAGTGTCTTCCAGTTTCCGCGTTTAACTGCGGAGTTGAACTCTTCACGGCTGACAAAGGGCTGCGTATTGGCGCTCAGCGTTACACCGCTGAACTTCTTTAGAGCCGCATCCAGGGCAGACGTCCGTGTGCCCCAGCCGGTCTCCGGATTGAATCCGAAGGTGGAATAGACCTCAAAGTCGCGGATAATCTTATATTCCGGCGCCATTTCGAGGAAACGCGGCGCTTCGTTTGCCCAGCCGGTAACATGCGCCTTTCCGGTTTCCCACGGGATCTCGTCTGTACGCACGCTCTCGCCCAGCACCAGGCCATTGGCAAAAACAGCATCAGAGACAATTCGGAAGACCCGGGATTCATAGTCGAAGTAGTACGACGAACCCGTCAAATCCACGAACGGCGTCCCGGCTCCCGTTGTAACCTCCACCTTGAAGAGGTGGTGATAATCGGGATAAAGTTTCACAATCGCCCGAGCATAATAGTCATTATCGGGGTTCTTTTCGGCATCGTTGGCGCCATTATCCTGAATGTTGAGCGGATCGAGGCCGTAAGCCACTTCCCAGCCGTCAATGATCCAGTCATTATCCGTATCGCAATCGATCGGGTTGGTTCCGGCGGCGAACTCTTCGAGATTGGTGAGCCCGTCATTATCCGTATCCAGCTTCTTATCGGCAGCGGAGTATGGATCAAAGGCGGCGAGCACTTCGGTCGCCGGGATCGTCTCCCAATAGTTGCCCTTACCCGAAGAAGCATCCCCGATGGCGCCGGTTACAACGCCGCCGGCACTAATCGTGTAATAGGCGTGCTCCTTGGCATCCGGATCATAGGCGTTGCGGTAGCGGCGCCCCAGAGTGAACTTTTCCGTTGTGCCGAGGTTGGCATCCGTATTATCGCCGCTGCGGTCGCGAAGATCCACTGCCGGCCAGAGCGCGGTGTTGAGCTGAACATTGTCGCCCTCTTTGTAGACGGAGCCCCAGGCAATCCGGGAAGCGTAATACCAGAAATAGTACTCCGCACCGTTGGAGATGCCATCGCCATCTTGGTCGGCGTTATTCTTATTGAAGCGATCCAGCCAGCAGGTCTTGCGCGGATCGAGGTGATTATCGGTGCGGTGAGCCTCATCGGTATAGAACGGTTCATCGATGAGCAGGCCGGCCGGCACGCGGGCATCAATGAAGCAGTAGGTGCCCTGGAAGTCGGCGCCGGTGTACTGATTGACCGTCTTGCCATCCATGGCGGCATTGGCATCGGCTACCGTTGTGAAGGGGAAGAGCGCGCCGTCTTCACCGGCCACAGAATCATCGCCCCAGTTGCCGTTTGTCTTGTAGCCCCACTTGCTGTAGGAATATATGAAGCGCTCGTAATCATCCGAATCGGTCTTCGTCTGCACCATGAGGTTGTTCGCCCGATAACCGGTGCTTCCGGCCTTAATCGGGCGGCCGTTGCTGTCAATCACATACGCCCAGCCCTGCGCATCCACGCTGTTGGCATCATAAGGAATCTTGTTTTCTGCCGTGAGCGCCACGGTTACACCGGCCACGGAAGTATTGAGCGAGGAGGCCAGGCGAACCTGATTCCATTCCGGCGTAAACACGCCGTTTTGGACATTACCCACGCACACAACGCCGGCGGCCTGTTCCGGGTGCAGCAGAACAATCCATGCAGGGTTGGAAAGCCAGTTGCCGTTGCCATCGGCCGCGTTCAAGGCCGTGTCGCGGCCGCGAATCCGGAGGCGGTAGCCGAACACATCGCCGGTCAGCGAAGAGGGGCCGCCGTTGTTGGAGTATCCCAAGCGGCCATCCGAAGAGCCAAAGCGGTAAGCCGCATCGCCGCTGCCCCAGCCGGCGAGCGGGAGACGATCTTCCACCGGCATGGTATCCGCGATGGAGTCGCCCTCAACAGCCGTGCGGCCATTGGTTTCGCCCAGATTTTTGAGCAACCACCCGTCCGGCACGCCGTCGCTGTTGTAGTCGCCGAAAGCATAGAGATAGGGCTGATTGCGGTTTGCAGCGTAAGCCGTGAGGGCATCGCCGGGGAGCCATTCTGCCACGAAGACGGCTTCCAGCACGATATCCTGCCACTTGGTGGAGTCGGTGGCTTCACCGCCACCGGAAACGAAGGCGCGGTTGATGGTGAGAATGCGCTCATAGATGCCGTCGCCCTGCGGGAGAAGGGCTTCATAATCGGCGTGGCGGGCGCCCCACTTATAGAAGAAGGAGTCGCGCGTGGAGCTGATCTCGGTGTAGTCTGCGGGCGTAGCGAAGCCGGCCGCGAACGGGACGGCCTGCACGGTTACCGACGTGGAGCCGCCGGCGCGGGTCAGCGCGTTGTAGGTGTAGGTTTCGCCGAAGGTCCAGTCAAACCCGACATCGCCGGGCGCGGTGCTCTGGTTGCCCCAGCGGACGAAGCCGGTGGCGGGAACCGTACCATTCTTCACCGTATAGAAGGTGAAGAGCTGGGACGTCTGCAGCGAGAGCTGCCCCTGACGGGAATCGGACATCATAGAGGAGTCCGTCACCGTGAAGATCCAGGAAGGATTGGAGCCGGAGGTATAGGTGTGGGAGAAATTGACCGTTTCGGTGCCGATGGCGCTGCGGGGGCGGCGATACTTACCGCGCAGGGCAGGATCGTCATTCCAAGCATAATCGGCCGCTTCGCCGCCATAGTTCTGGGCGAGCTGCTCGAGCTGGGCGGCCCACTGGGCTTCGCCCATGATAGCGATCATCTCGGCTTCATCGGCATAAAGGTAGGTCTCCGTTACGCCGTCGCCGTAGCTCATCTTAGCCACGAGATAATCGGAGAAGACGTCCACCATGGTAAAGGTGAAGGTGAGCGCCGTGCCGGTGGAGCCGCCGGAGGGCGGATTGCTGGCGGTAATGGTCGGGGCGCGATCCTGCACCACAGGCTGGACGATGCCGTTGCACACATCGTTCACGCCGGTGATGGTACCGGTAGAGTTGCAGCCCTTGGCAATAAACATGACGCCGCTCATGGCCACGGGCGTACCGTCCACGTCCACGGTGCCCGTGAGATAATTCTGCGGGGCATCATTGATGCAGGCCACATAGAAGGTGGCGGAAGTGGCGCCTGCGGGCACGCTGACCACGAGCTCGGCCCCAGCGCCCTGAAGCACGGATGCGCCCTGCGTCTGAAGCTTCACATAGCGGGCGATCGTTTCCTGCACCTTGCGTCCATCCGCGAAGGTGGCGGTGGGCGTGATATAGGTGCTCATATCCCGGCCGACGGGGTGGATCTTGAAGTAACGGTTGGATGTGGAGACCGGAACCGTGAGCGTATAAGAAAGGAAGCTGGCTGAACCGGCGGCCGTGGAGGCGACATCGGCGGGCTGATAGTATTCCGTGCCGACGGTGCCTTCGGCGCCGGGGGCGAGGTTGATGGTTTCGCGCTTGGGCGAAGAGACGACGCGCAGATAGAAGGGCTTATCGGCGGTATCCGCGCCGAGGGCTTCCAATTGCGGGATGCGGATGCGGAAGTAGGACGTGCCGTTCTGGGCGGTGTTGGCGATGGTGAGCTTCAGCAAATCGCCGCCGGTGGTGTCGGTAGGATCCAGGGGGACGTAGTAGCGGCTGAAGGTGGCCTTGGCGGGGTTAGTGGCCGAGATGCACTCTACATCAGCATAGAGCGTGCCGTAGTTGCTGAGGGTGTCGATATTGATTTTAGAGACCACGAGCGTAACCACTTCACCGGCTCCGGCATTAATGGTGCCGCCGGAGACAACCTTGTTGTTGAGGGCTTCATAGCCGAGCTTGAGGCCGTCGGCAGGGAGGGTAAAGTCCTCAGCGGTCATCTCGCCGCAGGTAACTTCATAGCCGGAGGTGTTGGCGTTGTCCTTGACGGGAGAGGCCAACAGCGGCGTCTCCACATAGGTATAAAGCGTTTTGGTGAGGGTGCCGGCTTCGCCGCCGTCGCGGCGGACGCCGTAGCAGAGGCGCATCGTGGTGCCGGCGGGAACGGAGGCAGGGATGTTCACAAAGTAGGTCTGCGTCTCGAACGTTGTCGCCTTCGGATCGTTGGGCCCCACGAATCGAGCAGCCCAGGCATCCTTGAAGGTATCCGAGAGTGCGGTGCCGTGCGTGCCTTCCACGATGGCGGTTTCATCCTTGATCATGCGGGTGACGCCGGCGGGGACGTATTTCCAATCGGCGCCATCTTTGGCTTCCACCCAGAGGTAGCAGTTTTTGGCGAGGGTGGTGTCGGAGAAGTTCGCTGCGGCGGCACCATCGCTCGTAGAAATGGTAACCGGAACCAGTCCCTGATAGAGGGATTCGCCGTTGAGATCGGCCGGATCGGTCAAAGCACCGATCTTGATGGAGTATCCGCTGACGGGCCAAACATTGGCAGTGTCTTCAGCAACTTCCACATCGGGTGCGCCAATGAGGGAAGCTTCTGTGAGATTTCCGTTGAGGGACTGCGGGGTGCCGGGGATGCGAACCGAGAGGCGGATGGCGCCAATCGCGCCGCCGAACGTCGGAGCACCGGTGGCCTTGCGCGCCCAAGAAATGGCTTCACTCATATCTCCGGGGCGGACGTCGTAGGCGAAGCGAAGAACGTCAGCAGACGCGCCCGGCCCTGCGTAATAGGCCACGGCGGCGGCCGTCTGTGCGCTGGCAGCCTCTCCCTCTGCGAGGGTGATTTTGCTCTTGGTGCTCAGCCCGCGCAGGGGGATATTGAGCACCAGATAGGGGCGGTCGTTGTTATTGCTGTTGGCCTGCTCGTATTCGTTGGCAACGAATTCGACCGTGGCACCGGCGCCGGAGGCGTCTTTCAGCTTCACATCGAAGTAGATGGTTGACGTGGTGGTTGGGGAAAGGGGCAGATTGGCCTCTCCATCGGGCGCGACTTTGGTGATCGACTCAATGCGAACCTTGGTCTTGATGGTGTCATCGGCGGGCGCCGCAAAGGCGCGGCCTGCGCCGAAGACGCCCATAAGAAGCGCGCTTGTCGCGATTAGAAACGTGTTTTTCATTTTCATCTCGTGTTACCTCGCGTAAGGAGAGGGGCTATCTAAAGGGGTTATTGCTTGGCCGGGAGGACAGGGATCCCGGAAGCTTTGGAGAGATCGTCGAGCGTGGGGGCGGAAGCGCGCGCCTTGGCGGCCGCGGCTTTCGCTTCTTCGGCGGCCTGCTTGGCGCGGGCTTTGGCTTCTGCCGCGGCCTGACGTGCCTGGGCTTTAGCAGTCTGCGCCTGCTGACGGGCGGCTTCCGCACTGTTGCGGACGGCGACGCCGGCTTGGCGGGCCTGCTCATCGGCCTGAGCCTTCATGCGGTCATAGGCGTTGGCATCGGCCCACATCCGGTCGCGAATAAGCTTCTGGTTCTCCTGCTGTTTGGCGCGGACGGCGGCCTCGGCCGCTTCAGCGGTTTTCAGGAGCTTCTGATAATGCTCGTTCTTTTCGAGCTCGGCTTCAACCAGCTTGGCGGGCGGGGTTTTGCCAACGCGCGCGGAGAGCTGTTCGGTGAGCGTTTTGCCGAAGCGCTCCGCTTCCGCGCGTGCGGCGGAGGCGGTTTGCTGAAGGCCGGATAATTCTTTTGCGGCGGCGGTCAGTGCAGCCTGATAGGCGGCATCCTGCGCACGCGCATCGGTATCGGCCAAGCCTGGGCGCCCCTCTGGGAAACGCGCATCCAGCTCGGCATAGGGTTGTGGGGCATCATCTTTGCAGCCTTGAAAAATCAAGGTTCCAAAGACGCCTAAAAGGCAGACGGCAATCTGTTTTGCCGCCTGCGGAAGCGTCCAACTCCGCATACAAGACCTCTTTGATAACTCAAGCATACGTGGATAAACTATCACAACGCCTCTTTCTCCGCAACCTCTTTTCTTGACGGGCACGGTCAAGCTCGGCTGCACAGGGAGAAGCGGCCCCGAGTGGCCATCAGATAGGCCTGCCAGGGTTTATAGGTGCCGGGAATGTCGCGCCGGGGGATGGCCAGGGGGTCTTCCGCCGGGGCGCGGAGGCTGGCATTCACGGTGAATGCGTGGGGATAACCGACGGCCTGCACTTCGGGGCCGAGCACCTCAGGAAGGGTGCCGTCAGGGTAAGCGAAGGCGCGGGGAAGAGCACCCAACACGCCGGTGAGCCAGCGGCGGTTGCGGAGGATTTCGGCGCGCCAGGCTTCCACTTCAGCGCCGGGGGGAAGCGGCGCGGCGGTGCCGCCGAACTCGACCAGGCCGGAGCGGGCCATCTCCTGAATCTCCAACGGCTTGAGGAAATCGGCCTCCCGGGCGCCGCGATCGGTTACAAAAAAGGTGGCTTTGGCATGAAGCTTCTTTAGTAAAGGGAAGATGCGGCTGAAGGCTTCGCGCCCGCCGTCATCGAAGGTGATCGCCACGGCTTTGCGGGCGGGGGCTTCCAGCGCTTCCGAAACGGTCTGCAGGCGGTAGCCTGCGGCCACGAGGTTGCGGATGAGGCGCTCAACAACCACTTCATTGGCGCACCGCATTCTCAAAAAGATGGGCACCTCGCGCGCGGAGCGCGACCGCCACCAGGCAAACCGAACCGACACGCCCAGCGTGATGGCCACCCAAAGAATAGCGCCGAAGACGCGTACTCGCCACGGCAGCGGGCTCATGCACCAGATCGTCATCAATACCGCCCACAGCGCCGCCGCCCAGCGGAAACGCGTTTCATACGAAGCAAAGCCCCAGGTCATTGCAAACCAAATCCTTTCTGCGCTCGCGGCGCATACCGCATGAGAATAGCAAAAAAGCAGCCTGCGGTCAGCCAAGGCGCACTGGGCGGGCAGCGCGGGGAAACGGGCAAAGCTCCGGCCGGCAGGCGGCACAGGAAAGCGAACCGCGTCCGCCCCGAATTGGCGCTGAACCTACCCCGGGCGGGGGATGCGCTCGGCAGAAGACACGGCGCGAACGGGAAAAGGGGCAGAGCGTTGTGGTATGCTATGGCGCAATCAGGGAGTTTAGAAGATGGCTGACGACACCATTCAGTTGAGCACCTTTTTTTCGGAAAAGGACATTGTCTTTGATCAGACGGTGCCCTCAATGTACAATTTGGTTTCGGCCTTGGTAGAGAGGCTGGCGGCGAATCATTTTCCGGGGGTGCCGTGCGGGCCGATTGTGGATGCGGTGCTGCGGCGGGAGCGGACGTCGCCGACAGCGGTGGGTGAAGGGGTTGCCCTGCCGCATACGCGCATCAGCGGGATTGAGCGGCCGTATATGGCGCTTGGGATTTACCCGGCTGGGGTGCCCGCCGAGGGGGTGGAAAAACCGCTGAAGCTGGTGTTTCTCCTCCTGGTGCCGGAGAGCCAGCCGGCGCGCTATCTGCAAATTCTGCGGGCATTGGCGAAGCTGCTGCGGGAGCCTGGGGCGGCGGAACGCTTGGCCGCATCGCGGGAGCCTAGCGACGTAATGGCGCAGCTGCGGCGGAGCGAGCTGAGCCTGCCGGAATATGTCTGCGGCGGGGATCTGATGCGGCAGACGGAGACGGCGCTCCGGGCCGCGGAGCCGCTTTCGGAGGCTTTGGAACACTTTATGGCCGATGCGCGGACGGAGCTGCCGATTATCGATGAGGCGGGGCGTCTCGTGGGGACGGTGGACACACGGGCGCTGCTGGGGTGTTTTATTCCGAAAGGTTTCCGCAAGCTGTTCCCGGGGTTTGCGCCGGTTTCGCCGGATGTGGCCATGAGCCATTTGGCGGCACGGCTAGAGGAGGCGCATCAGATCCGGGTGTGCGAAGCGATGAATACGGATGTATGTACATGCTTGCCGGGGACGCCGGCGCAGGAGATTGCCGCAGACATGGCCGAACGGAATGCGGCGGTGTGTTATGTGCTGGATGATGAACAGCGGCTGATCGGGGAAATTCCGGTGGGGCTGTTCTTCCGGCGAATTCTTAAAGATTGACATGAAACTGTTCAGACAGGGCGCCGCGCGAGCGGCGGACATGTTGGAGCGGGGGCGGGCCTCGTGGCGGTGGTTCCGCTTCTGGGTGCCGGCAGAGGGCGAGACGCTCCAGATGGGGCGGACGGTATTCATCTGCGCGTTGGTGGGCGTGCTGGTGGGGCTGATGGCCATCTGGTTTTTCTCGATGATCGAGTGGGTGCGGGTTTACGCGTTTGAGGCGTTTGGGCACGCAGCGGTGCCGGCGACAGCGGGGGAGCCGATGCTGGCGCACGCGCCGGAGATTCATTACACGCTGCTGGACAGGCTGTGGCCGGGGGGGACGGTGGCAGGCGTGGAGGTGCCCTCGCTGGGGGCGATCTTGGCGGGGTTTATCCGGCTGGTGCTGCCGGGGCTGGGGGCGATGCTGGCCTATCTGCTGGCGCGGCGATTTGCGCCGTCGGCTTCCGGGCATGGCACCGACACGGTAATTGCCGCCTATCACCATTCAGCCACGCGGCTGCCGGTAGCCGTGGCGCCGGTGAAGGTGATTGCCTCTTCGCTGGTCATCGGCACCGGCGGATCGGCCGGAGCTGAAGGGCCGATTACGCAGATTGGAGCCGTGTGCGGCACGTTTGTAGCGCGAATGCTGCGGCTCTCGCCCTATGAACGGCGGATTTTGATGGCGGCGGGAATGGCCGCAGGCATCGGCGCGATTTTCCGTTCGCCGATGGCGGGGGCACTCTTTGCTTCGGAAGTGCTGTATCGGGGGTTTGACCTGGAGGGAGATGTGCTGATCCCCTCGATGGTGGCCTCAACCATTGCCTATATGACCTATGCGTGCGCGTTTGGATGGGCGCCGGTATTTTCAACGCCGGAAGATCTGTTCAACTCCCCGGTGAAGTTCTTCTTTTATGCGGCGCTGGCCTTTCTGATTGCGGCGGCGGTGCGCTTCAATATTCTGTTTTTCCGGCAGACGGAGATTGTGTTCCGGCGGCTGACGCTGAGGCCGTGGATGAAACCGCTGCTGGGAGGGCTGCTTGTGGGCGCAATGGGGCTCTTTTTCCCGCAGATTCTCTCCTCGGGCTATGGTTACATTCAGGCCACGCTGCAAGGGAATGCAGAGGTGTTCGCCGCGCCGTGTTTTGCAGGCGCCTCGCTGGCTGGGCTGCTGTTTCTGCTGGGCGTGCTGAAGGCGGTGGCCACCTCATTCACCGTGGGCTCAGGCGGCGCGGGCGGGATGCTCGGGCCGGCGCTCTTCTGCGGCGCAATGTATGGCACAAGCATGGGCGCGCTCTTCTATACGCTCTTCCCTTCGCTGGGAATCTCGCTCTCGAACTTTGCCATGCTGGGCATGGCGGGTTATCTCACCGCGGCTGTGCGCACGCCGCTGGCAGCCATTCTGATGGTGAGCGAGTTCACGGGCAACCACAACCTGCTGCTGCCGGCTATGTGGGTGTGCGGACTTTCGTTTCTGCTGACGCCGGGATGGACACTTTACAAGAGCCAGGTGCGCGACCGCGACTCCTCCCCCGTCCACCAACGCCGGCACGGCTCGCTCCGCCACGATGTAGCCATCCGCACCCGCGGGCGTAAACGCCGCCGCCGGGCTTCCTCCAAACCCAAACCCTCTCTCCGCCTGACCCATGACTGACGAAAGGGTTCTTTTACCATACTAAACGCTCAACCCGCCAAAACGTCCATGAACTCTTACCTACAACTTAGTCTTGATTATGCCAGCCAACGGTCTTATCTGGACGACCTTTTTCGTGTTTATCCTACGCTGCCAAACGGTCTGCGTGAAATTGATGAGAAGCTATGGCAACGCGTAGAGCAAGCTTTTGACACAAAAGACAACCAAGCTCTTATTCAAACGCTTCTGAAGTTTGAGACGTTCCCAATCAAAGATGGATATGTAGCCTTTTTACGTAAAATGCCGAAAGCATTAGTCCTAAATCCAAGAACCGTCAATCGCCTTTCCGGACGTATTTACGAGCTCGGACTGAGCGAGCTTTACAAACATTGCAGCGTACCCAAAGAAACCAATCGACAAATGGGGCCTTGTTTTAGAAACTGGGTCAAATCCGGTGCTTTAGGTATATTTCCCATCCCACTGAAAGCATTTCTTTCTTCCAAGGATGACGCCATCCTTGATGAAGGAGATGCTGGAATGCAACGCTTCGCACGAGAACATCTGCATTATCAGCGATCAAAAGGGCTGGATTTCGTTGCGCGTTTTCATGGGAAATACATCATTGGAGAAGCCAAATTCCTAACCGACTTCGGCGGGCACCAGAATGCGCAATTCAATGACGCCATTTCTACGCTGACAGCGTCTAACGTGCACGCTGTCAAAGTGGCTATTCTTGACGGCGTACTTTATATTCCAAACCAGGGGAAACTGTATCGGGAACTCACCTCCTCCCTGCAAAATCAGAACATCATGAGCGCCCTCGTGTTGAGAGAGTTTCTCCACGCGTTGTAACAAATATGAATAACCTACTCCTTCACGCTGAAAATCTCAAAGGCCTTTCCTACCTCCTAAATGAACGCGGGTTGAGAGGGAAGATCGATCTAGTTTATATTGATCCACCCTTTGCAACAAATGGAACATTCACGGTCTCCGAAGGCCGGGCCTCCACCATTAGCGCCGTGAAGGGCGGAACCGTTGCCTACACGGATGTTTTGAAGGGAAAAGCGTTCGTGGAATTTCTCCGGGAACGCTTGATTCTCTTACGGGAATTATTGTCTGAACGAGGCTCGCTTTATCTTCATACCGACTATAAAATCGGACATTACCTCAAAGTGATGATGGACGAAGTCTTCGGAATTGAAAACTTCCGTAACGATATCACACGCATCAAGTGTAATCCCAAAAATTTCAAACGCATTGGATTCGGTAACGTCAAAGACATGATTTTGTTTTACTCAAAGGGTTCCAACCCCATTTGGCACGAGCCGTATGAAGCCTATTCCGGGGAAGATATTGAACGCCTTTTCCCAAAACAAGACGCAGACGGACGCCGTTATACCACTGTCCCCATCCACGCGCCGGGAGAAACGAACGCCCCGAAACCGTTCAGGGGGCTATTTCCCCCAAAGGGGCGCCACTGGCGAACAGATGTTGACGCCCTTGAAGCTTGGGATACTCAAGGGCTCATCGAATGGTCCGCCACCGGGAACCCAAGAAAAAAAATCTATGCCGATGAAAAAGTTGGGAAACGCATGCAAGATATTTGGGAAGCCTACAAGGATCCGATGTATCCCGTTTACCCCACCGAGAAAAACGCACAGCTTCTCGATCGTATCATTGAAACCTCGTCTAACCCTTCTTCCATTGTATTGGACTGCTTCTGTGGATCTGGAACCACGCTTGCCGCTGCTGCCCGTGCCGGGCGAACATGGATCGGCATCGACCAATCAGACATTGCTCTAAAGGCCGCCATCAAGAAGCTCCATCTTTGCGAAGAAAGCCTCTTATCAGAAACGCCGGAACAAATCGCCCTCTAATTCCACCCTAACACCTCCGCCTGACCCATGACTGACGACACGCTTCCACAAGACCTTGCTGATGAAATCCGCGCCCGCGTGTTCGACGAGGGCTTTATCCGCCTGACGCAATCGCTCCGCCGAGAGGGGACGCCCTTTCGTATTTCCCTGCGCCCGGTGCGCCTGAAAGGGGAATCGTTCTTCCAGGCCGAAATGACCGATGGGGGGCAAACACAGGTGCGCAATCTCTCCGAGGGTGCGGCGCGCAAAGGGTTGGAGCAGATCCTTGCCCAAAAGGGCAAACGCGACCTGCACCTGGTAACCGCCGCAGGCGATCTGCACGTGCGCATCACCAAAAAGGGGCGCCCGCTCGTGGCGCGCGGAAAGCCGAAAACCACGGCTTCCGGTGCAGCCGCACCGATGCCTGAACAGACGCACGACCGCGCCAAAAATCAGCCGCTGAATGCCTTTGACGCCACCGCGCTGCTGCGGGTGCTGGGGCTGGCAGATGACCGCGGAGCACTGAAAGCTTCGATGCGCGGCAAGTACGATCAGGTCAATGCCCTGCTGCGGGCGGTTGAGCCGCTGCTGCCGGAAGCGCCGCCCGCGCGCTATACAGTGATTGACTGCGGATGCGGCAAAGCCTATCTCACACTGGCGCTTCACCGGTATCTCACGCTGGCCAAGGGCTGGCCGAACGTCTGCGTGGTGGGGATAGACCGCAACGCGGGGGTGGTGGAAAGCGCACGCCAGATGGCCGCCGATCTGGGGATTGAGGATGAGGTTACCTTTCAAGCCTGCGCCATTGCCGAAGCGAAGCTCCCCGATGCGCCGGATCTGGTGATGAGCCTGCACGCCTGCGACACGGCAACGGATGACGCGCTGCTGGCGGCCATTACCCACCGCGCGCGGAGCATTCTCTGCGTGCCGTGCTGCCAACATGAGCTGCATCATGCGCTGACGGGCGGCGGGCCGATGCGGGCGGTGCTGCGCCATGGAATTCTGCGTGAGCGGCTGGCCGATCTGCTGACCGATACGTTTCGGGCGCAGGTGCTGCGCATCCGTGGGTATCGAGCCCGCGTGATGGAGTTCGTTTCGCAGGAAGCGACCGGCCGCAATATCCTGATCCGCGCGGAGCGCGGGCTGCGCCCCGGACTGGGCGAAGCGCTGGCGGAATATCAGGCGCTGTGCGCGTTCTGGGGCGTGGAGCCCTATATCGGGCGCGCCCTGGGGTTGAATGCCGGGCAGGATGGCCGGGAAGAGGCGTAACCCCCTGTCTACAACAGCACGCAGGGCAGGCGCAAACCCTGCCCGAGAGGGGATTTGCCGTGTTACAATAGGGGGGACAACACCATGGATCGCGAAACCAAACGCAGTATCAGCCTTTCGCTGCTCATCAACGCCGCGCTGTTCGGCGCGCTGGGGCTGCTTTCATTCGGCGGATGCCACGCCTCGCCCAAAGAAGAAATTATCCCGGTAGACTTTCTCGTCGTTACCGAAGAGAATGCCGCCGACCGCCTAGCTGAGGAGCCCAACGAGGCGACCGAACCGCCGAATGAGCCGGAACCCGAACCTGCCAAGCCCGACCCCATTCCGGAGCCGGATCTGCTTCCTCCGCCGCTGCCCGATCCAGACCCTATTCCGCCGCCTAAACCCGAAAAGAAAACGGAACCTAAGCCGGAGAAAAAGCAGGAGAAAAAGCAGGAGAAGACTCCCGAGAAAAAGAAAGCCGAAAAGAAACCGATCGTTATCAAAAAAGGCGAACGCGTCGGCCCGGTCACCCAAGGCAAGAAAGATCGCACCAAAGCCGCCACCGCCAAAAAACTCTCCGACGATGAAATCCGCCGATTGCTCGGGGCGGGCGCAAAAGCGGGCAACCGCAACCAGATTCCGCCGAATGAGACCTCTCGCTGTTACGGCCGCATTCGCGATACGTTCCGTGCGCAATGCGAGGAATACGGCGTGGAAGCTTCGCCTACAGGCCGTGCGCCGGTTCTCTCCATCACCTTTGGCAGCGGCGGCAGCGTGCGAAGCCTGCGCCTGAGCAAAAGCTCTGGAGACGCCGCCTTCGATGCGCAGGTGCTGCAAGCCTGCCGGAGTGCCCGCCGTGTGAGCGGCCTTTCGGCCGACTTCCTTTCCCACTATCCCACTGTGGAACTCCAGATTATCGTGAGGTAACGCCATGAAGACCAAACTCCTTGCCCTCCTGCTTCTGTTGGCTTGCGGACTCTTTGCCCAACGCGCGGTGCTGGTGGTGGGGAGCGACTGGTGCGAAGCCTCCCCGGGGCTGCAAGCCGTCTGGGAAAGCCCTGCATTCCGCGAGGCCGCCGGCATTCCCCTCGAAACGGTGGATCAGCCCGATGTGGTTACCGATGCCGTCCGCACCCAATGGGAAAAGCAGAAGGCCTTCCGCCTAGAGCTGGCCAACCTCCCCGGCCTGGCCTACTTCGACAACAAAGGGCGTTGTGTGATGCTCACGGAGGGATTGAAGGCTCAAACCGGCGAGGCCGCCGCCCAAACCCTGCGCCGTCTCCTCGCCAAAGGCAAACACCGCGCCGCAGAAATCGCGGCACTCCTGGCCAAAAACACCCCGGAAGCCGCCGGGCAGGCGTTGGCGCGCGTGGCACCCGAGCTTGGCCTCCGCCGTGCACGCGAGCCAATCGCCCTTAAAGCCGCCTGGGAATGCCTGACCAAACAAGATCCGGAAGATCAAACCGGCTGGCGTTTCGCGCTGGAGTTTGACCCCGCAGGCAAACCGGCTGACGCCGTCCGCGCCTTTCGCGACAAGCGCGACACCGCCGGGTTCGAGGCCTATTACGCCCAGCTTGACGCCAAGCCAAAAGCCCACCTTTCCATCAATCAGCGCCAGGGGCTCAAGCTTCTTCGCTACGCCTTCTACCGCCATGACCGCGCCCGCGCCGCCGAGATGACCGCGCTGCTGCGCGAAGTTCTCTCCATGGGCGCGGATACCCATTTCGGGAAAGCCGCTCAGGGGCTTCTCTGCCTTGCCGGAGAAGGCCCCGTTTCCATTCCTTACGGCTGGTTCCCCAAAGACGCCCGCCCCGGCAGCCAAACCTGGCGCCTCACCATCGGCACGGCCAAAACCCTCACCGCTCCCGGCACCTATGCCCTCACCCTCCGCCGGCAGAAAGGGCAAGGCGCCCTGCGTGTACAGGCACTGCGCGTGGATGGCCGCCCCGCCCCGCTGCCTCAAACCCGTCTCACCCCCGGCGCCTCCGCCGATCTGCCCTTCACCTTCCCCGCAGGAGCTAAACCCATTCTGGAGCTTGACGTCGCCTTCGATGCGCCCAAAGATGAGCGCGGCGCCCTCTCCCTCCGCGAAATCCTCCCCCCGCGCACGGCCGATAAGCACCACCCCATCGAGCCCGAGGCCGCCCCATGGAGCTTCCGTAAAGGGGAGTGCGAGGTCAAAGCCTATGCCCGCGCCGTTCTTCCCGAGCCCACCCTCCGCGCCATTGCCGCCCAACCCGGTGGCACAGCCTTTTTGAAAGCCTTCTTCAGCGACCGCGACTGGATGGAAGCCTTCTTTGCCGCCGGCGATCCCTCTGCCTCCTGGGAAACTGCCTTCCGTGCCCTCGATGCCCTCGCCTACTACGCCGCACCCCTCAATTCCCCCCTCTGGCGCCGCGCCGCCGCCGCCGCCGCCCTCAATGCCTCCGACGACCCCACCGAAACCATCCGCTTCTTCCGCGCCCTGCGCGAACAGGCCGCAGCCAAACGCCTCTGGCGCGGCTTCCCAACCCTTCGCAGCGATCAGCTCCGCTTCGTCTTCCTCCCCCAGCAATGCCCCGCAGAAAGCCTCCGCTGGCTCGCCGCACGCCACCACGTCCCCCCGCGCCAATACACCGGCGTCTGCTGGAGCGCCCCTTACCGTCTCTACAACTTCTTTGGCGACTCCATCCATGGGCGCGACTACTACCCGCCATGGGATCACGCCTATATCCGCCACGAAGCCTCCCGCCTGGTTGGCGGCGTCTGCGGCGCGCTCAGCTACTACGGCTCGGCAGCGGCCAAAGCCTTCGGCCTCCCCTCCACCCCCGGCGGCCAGCCCGGCCACTGCGCCTACACCCTCTGGAGCCCTCAGGAAAACCGCTGGCTCATCGCCTACAACGTCGGCGCCTACACAGGGCTCCACTTCTCTCCCTGGCGCGGCCTCTCCCGTTTCAGCATTGAAGATCTCGCCGCCGAAGCCTTTGCCGCCCCCGGCTTCCTCCCCTCCATGCGCCGCCTCTGGCGCGCCGAAGCTCAACGCCTCACCGCCGCCCCCAAGACCGGGTGGAAAGGCCTCGAACGCTCCGTCTATGCCTGGGAAGGCACCTCCCTCCCCCAAGACCCCGCCACGCTCCAACGCCTCGAACGCCGCCCCGTCAACGACTTCTCCCTCGACTTCAACGACGCGTCCGATCATCTCTGCTACGTCTGGAGCGGCTGGCTCACCCTTGACCGCGATGCCAAGCTGACGCTCTCCCTCCGCAGCGATGACGGCGCCCGCCTCTGGATCAATGGCCGCCCTGTAGCCGGAAAAGACGGCCTCCACGGCCTTGAAGGCTCCACGGCCGCGCTCACCCTTTCCCGCGGCGAGCATCCCGTCGAGCTGCGCTATTTCAATTACAACGGCGGCCGTGGCCTGGAGCTCACCCTCACGCCCCTCTCCGCCTATTCCCCCGCCCTCGATGAAGCCTACCGGCAGGCAGCCCAAACAGCGCCCCTCAACCTCACCCTCTTTCGCGCTTGGGCTGACTTTCTCTCCCGGGCACAAAACACGCCCCTTCAGGCCTGGGAAACCTTCCTGAACTCCGCAGCCAACGGCCTGCACAACCATCTTGAACCGGCCTGGGAGCTCCTCGCCTCCTCGGCGCTTCCCGCACTCCAACGCCTCGGCGGCAAGCCCGCACTCAAGGACGCACTCCTTTTCCTGGCCAAAACCCTCCGCCAAGGACCTCAGCGCACCGCCGAGTTCTGCAATTACACCCGCATTCTCAATGAACAAGCCAAGCTTCTTGGCGACGCGCCGGAAGAGACGTTCCCCCTCTTCCAGACCGCCCTTGAAACCCAGCTCGGCACCCCCAACGCCTTCGGCATCCTTCTGCGCTGGGGCGGCGAGCGTTTCCTGGCCGCCCCGGATACCTCCCGCCGCATGATTGCCGCCATCGAAACCCTCCTCCAAACCCGGGGCAATGCCAATCAGATGCTTGGCCAATATCTCCGCGAAACCATCCGCGAAGCTTCCGAAGCCGGCAACGCAGAAGCCTTCCATGCCCTCTGCGCCCTTCAGGATTCCCTCGTGCCCCGCACACGCACCCCCTTCACATTCCCTGACTTCGGAGCCCCCCGCCTTTCCGACCGCGCCCTTCTGCGCACCTCCTCCACTTCCCGATGGGATCACCCCGAAACCTACCACCACATCCTTGACGGCCTTTCCCCCACCCTCACGTTCCACACCTCTCAGGAGGCCGCCCCGTGGGCCGAAATCTGCCTTCCCGGCATGGCCGAGATCTCCGGCGTCTACCTCCTCAACACCCCGAACAACGCCAGGCGCCTAGCCCCCTTCGCCATCGAAGTCTCTGAAGACAACGGCAAAACCTGGAAACAGGTTGCCGAAGAAACCGCCGTCCGAAGCGACTACCGCCTCACCTTCCCCCCTGTCAAAGCCCAGACACTGCGCATTATCTGCCGCCCGAAAGAAGGCGCCAAAACCTTCCTCCACCTCCGCAAAATCGGCGTCTTCGGCAAAAAACTCTACTGATGCCCCTAGCCGCAAACGCCCGAATCGCCCGCCCTCCCCAGACGGCGATTCGGCGCTCTTGACCCTGCAAAACCGCACACCCAAAACATCTGCACGCCCCCAACGCTGAAACGGCTCCCCAAAAAATCCGAAAAGTCCCCGCGCACAACACCAAGAGAATGCGTCCATAACCCGCACGCATCACAGACCCGCACGCCGCCCCTGTCAACCGCTCCACTCGCCCCACCGCGCACCAAGCACCCCGAAGACCGCGCACCCCCACCCTGCCGGAACAGGGCTCAAACACCTCCCAGCGCGCGGACTCGCCTCGGCACCAAAACGCCGCCTGCCCACCCCCATCTCACCCAGAAAACCGCCCCGGGCACTCCCCGCGCCGAGGCTCCTGCCCCCGTAAGGAATGTGCACCCGCCCCCCAAAAACAAACAGGGGCGCCCGGCGGGCGTCCCTGTTCGATTCGCTTTTCATCTGCCAAACGGCTTAGAGCGCGGCGGCGGCCTTTTCGACCAACGCCTTGAAGCCCTCGGCATCGGCAATCGCGATTTCAGAGAGCATCTTGCGGTTGATCTCAATACCGGCCTTATTCAGGCCTTCAATGAAGCGGGAGTAGTTGGGCACCTTCTCATTGGCCAACGCGCGGACGCCGGCATTGATACGGGCGATCCAGAGCTGGCGGAAGTCGCGTTTGCGGAGCTTGCGGTGCCAGGTGGCAATGCGCTGGGCGCGATCGACCGCCTCGGTAGCCAAACGGAATTGCTTGCTGCGCGCACCATAAAACCCACGAGCGAGTTTCAGGCGGCGGCGGCGGCGTTCACGGGAAGCGGCAGCGTTCGTAACTCTCATCGGTTATTCCTCCTGGATTAGGCCTGAAGCATCCGAGCGACCATCTTCTGGTTGCCCTCATAAACAGCGGCGGAACCACGGAGGTTGCGCTTGCGGCCGCGAGACTTGTACCCGTTGAGGTGACGCTTCCCGCCCTGCGTGCGCATGGCCTTGCCCGTGGCCGACATTTTGAACTTCTTAGTCGCAGACTTTTTGGTCTTGATCTTAGGCATGATCGTGATCCTTGTTTTGCGTTCGTCCACGTCGGCGGCAGTCAGCCAGAAAGCCGTCTTCAGTGGAAAGTCCGCATACTATAGCACATCACCCGCCCCAGCGCAAGCCCCCGCACCGCGCGAGAGAAATCGGAACGTTTTCCACTTCACCCAGTCAGCGCGGCTACAGATACTTTATGTTAGAATGCTCTTCATGCTTGAATCGAAAAATACACAAGAACAAAAATTTGTCTTGGGCCAATTCTTTACTCCGCCACCAATTTGTAAAGATATTGTAAAGCTTCTAGACCTGTCTCCTGAGGATATAACCCTCGTTCGGTTCAAGGCTGCGCTTATGCAAGGATTCCGCATGTAAAAACGACTGCCCCGGATTTGGGGCGAACCCGGGGCGAGGCTGCCACGGGCTCGGGGCGGGTTTGAATTGAGAAGCCGGGGCGGAGGCAGCTCTGCCACGCCGGATGCATGCGTTTTGTTTTCAGGGCAGGCTCCGGCGCCTGGTGTAAAAGAGCGGATTCCCGCGTGCCGCGGAGCACAGCAAGAAACATACAGGCCCGCGCCGGGATGCCCCGGCGCGGGCCTGCCACACCCAAAGGAGAAATCGAGCCCAAGCGGCAGGCGGGGTTATTTCACCCGGCGGATCTGCACCACGCCGTTGGATTTGTTTGTGCCGTGTGTTTTAACTTTGGCACGAAGCTTGAACGTGGCGCCAATGATGGGGTCTTCATAGCGGAGAGTGTACACGTTTTTGTCGTTTCGGTCGCCCGTGGTGCCGGGGTGAACGTCTTTGGAGACTTCGGCGCCGTTTTGGAGGAGGGCGACTTCGGCGATGTCGAGGCGGGCGCCGCCTTTGGTGTAGGAGAAGGTGACGGCATAGGTGCCGTTGGCGTCCAGCTGCGGGGTTACATCGATTTCCCAGGTGCGCCATTCTTTAACGGAGCAGTCTTTGGGCGCCCAGCGTTTGACCACGGTGCCGAGGTCTTTGGAGAGGCCGCGGTCGGCGATGCGCCGGCGCATGGCATTGAGCTGCTCGATGGGGTTGACGGCGAGCTTGGCGCGCATGAGCGGCTCCCATACGCGGAGGATATCCCGGCCGATGGCCACGGGGTCGCCGGGGGTGTAGGGGGCATAGGCGGTGTGGGGGGTGGCGATCCACTGATCTTCCCAATCGGCCAGGGCGTTGAGGAAGGGGGTGGAGCGAAGGGCGGGGCGCCCCCAGTCTTTGGTGGGGATGTCGTCTTCGTTCTGCCAGGGTTTGCCCTCGGCGAGTGCTTTTTGGAGCGCGGCATGGAAGCGCTGCCACCGGGGGAGGTAGTAGTCGCGGATGAGACCGCTCCAATCTTTCCAAGCGTATTCGTAGATGCGCGGGCGCCGGTAATTGTGCCCCCACTGCGTCACCTGACAGGCGGCGTTGAAGTCGTAGAGGTCTTTATCGGCCTGCGTGCCGGGCATGGCGCGGGCATCCTGCACCCACTTCTCAAACGATGTGAGCGGATCGGCGGCGCAGAGGCGGTCCATCTCGCGGGCGAAGGCGGCAAAGGTCTCGCAGGCGGTCTTCAGTTTGGCGGCATCGCCATCGAGATACGCGTTGGCCACATCGGCATGAAGGGCATGGATCACATCGCCCATCACATGGCGCCCCACGTCTACCACGTCAAAGCGGAAACCGGCGGCGCGGACGGCCTCGGGGTGAGCGGCGGCCGTATTCAGGAGGTCTTTCCAGGCGTCCAGGAGGGTGAGGGGATTGTAGCGGATGCCAAAGCCCCAGTTCGGATCGGCCATGCGGACATTGAGGGCGGGGCGGGCGGCGATGAGCGAAGACATGCCGCGGGTGCCGGGGCGGTAAACGGTGCCCACGAGTTTCTCCCAGGCCTGCATGGCTTCCGGCCAGGCAGCGCCGTAACGGGCGGCCACGTACTCTTCAAGCCAAGGGCGGAAGTCGGTCTTTTCCTGCCGCCACATCTGGTCAAAGACCATGGCGAAATAGGCGGGGTTGTTCTGGATGGCTTCAGGGAAGAGCCCCATGCCCACACAGTTGGGGGCGGCCTTTTTCGTGTTGAGGAAGGGGTTGTTCGCCAGGCCTTTCAGATCGCCGAAGAGGCGCGTGCGCCCGCCGAAGTTGTGAATGGTGCCGATCACGAAGGGATAGCCGCCGAAGGCCTTCTTGGCGCGCCATTTGCCGCCGATATCAAGCACGAGGGCGTGAGCTTTTGGGATGGCGTTGAGAATAGGGTCGCGAATAGACCACGATTGCATGCAGAGCGTGGCATTGGGGTCGCTGGCGACAGCCGCTTCATAGATCACGCGCCCCACGTTGCGGAGATAGTCATCGCCCGGCTGAGGCGGCGCGGATTCATGGAAGGGATCGGTGCCATAGTAGCCGTAAGCGCCGAAGAGGGCTTTCTGCTCCTCATAAAAGGCCTTGGCCAGCTTGGGGAAAAGCGGGTCGAGCGGGTCGAGCTGAGCACTGCCGTTGAAGCACCCGCACCATGGCGGCTGCTGCTTGATGGCTGCCTGAGGGAACTTTTCCTTCATGCGCAGGGGGACGAAGCCCGTGAAGCCCTGTTGGATCGGCGTCATGCCGAAGTCGCGCTCGCGCGCAGTGATTTTCTGGCCAAGGGCAATATGGTCTTCAATAAAGGCTTTTGGGAGCGGGCCGCCGAACCGTTCAATATTCGTCATCCACTGCCAGGCGAAATAGGCCGGCCCCACAAGGAACTCGCGCGCTTCGGCCTCCGTAAAGCCGATCTCCGGCCGCTGAAGCATCTTATACCACACGCCTTCCAGCCCAATGGCCTGCAGCGGCATATTCACGCCCTGCATCGCCATCAGGTCAATCTCATATTCCCAGCGCGCCCAGTCCCAGAAAGCACAGGAATAGGAGAGCGTGCAGTAGTTGAAATAAACGCGCTTGCCGTAAGGCGTGGTCTGCTCGACCCGCGCCGCCGCCGGAAGCTTTTCCGGGAGCCGCGCCGCATCGAAGCCTTCCCAAAAAGGCGCCACCTTGGCCGTATGCCGGAGATACCACCCCAATGCCGAGGCCTGCGCCACAGGCGTATTCCCCTCGAGCACCAGCTTGCCCTCAACGGTTTCATAGGCGAATCGCTCCGGCTCGCCGGCCTTAGGCGCAGGCAAATCTTTCAGTACAATCTGCCCCTTGTGCGCAGGGAGCCGCCGCGCAATCAAGCCCTCAACGGCGGGGAAGGCTTGCGCCGACAGCACCGTCAGCATCGCGACAGCCAACATGAGTACTCGCTTCATAATCATCCTTTTCCGAGAGTTAACAGCATGGAGAAGTATGCCACAACGTCAAGCCCTTTGGCGAATCCTTAACCACCCGCCGCGCCGCGTGCGTCCTCCGCAACGCACCGTTTCTGCGCCCGCCCGTACTGCGCCGCTCCGGCAATGCGTACCGGGAAGCCGGTTTCCCCCGCGCGCTCCACCCCAAAGCCCTGCGAGCGGCTTCCGCGTTCGGGGCACCGCTCCGCCATACACCCCCCTCCTGCGGACAGCTCTGCACAAAGGGCGCAAAACCTCTCCTTCTCACCCCCGCCCGCCCGCGCTTGTGTTATGATGAACGTATGGTTTATTTCATTGCAGATACGCATTTCGGGCATGACAAAATGCGCGCCCTGCGCGGCTTCCCTTCGGTAGAGGCCATGGACGCGCATCTCATCACCCGCTGGAACGCCCGTGTAACCGATGCTGACGACATTTATATCGTTGGCGACTTTGCCTACCGCAACACCCGCCCCGTAGAGAATTATCTCCGTGCCCTGCGCGGCCGGAAACATCTGATCATCGGCAATCACGACCGCCGTTGGATTCAAACGCTTCGGCTGGCCGACTGGTTCGTTGAAAGCGGCTTCATTCTGGAGGGCGAGCAGAAAGGCAATTACTTCACCTGCTGCCACTACCCCATGATGGACTGGTTCCGCAAAAAGCACGGCTCCCACCTCATCTACGGACACATCCACGCCAACACCAACGATCCTTACTACCCCTTTCTTCAAACCCTTCCCAACGCCTACAACGCCGGTGTAGACGTCAACGGCTTCAAGCCTGTAACGCTTTCCGAACTCATCGCCGGAACGGCCCGCCGCCGGGCTCTCTGGCACACTCGCTACCCAGGAGCCACCCCATGATTTCCCGCCGCAGCTTCCTCCGCACCCTCAGTGCCGCCGCAGCTTCCTCCGCCTGCCCCGCCGCTCTCCGAGGCGAGAGCGGAACCCGCGCTCACCCCTGGGCAAGCGCCGGCTCCGGGAGCCGCCCAAACATCATCCTCGTGCTCTGCGACGACCTCGGCTGGGGCGACTTGGGCACCTTCTGGCAGGCTCAGCGCAAAGCCCCCCACAAGCTCCTCACCCCAAACCTTGACCGCGCCGCCGCCGAAGGCGTCAAGCTCACCCAGCACCTCACCGTCTCCCCTATCTGCATCGCCGCGCGCGCGTCGCTCATGACCGGCAAAAACCAGGGCCACTGCAACGTCCGCGACAGCCGCTTCGATCACGCCATCGATCCGCATATGACGCTGGCCACCGTTCTCAAAGCCGGCGGTTACGCCACCTGGCACCTCGGCAAATGGGGCATCGGCGGCGGCTATCAGGCGCACACCCCCCGCACCGCCATGCCCGGGCAGGCCGGCTTTGACTACGCTTACGGCTACCCTGCCCACCTCCACGGCCACAGCTACTACCACTGCTTCATTCCCGGCACCACCGATATCGACCGCGCCGACAAACTATCCCCCATCCTCGAAAGCTACTCCGAAGCGGCCTATGCCGCCGCAGGCTCCCCAGAAGGGTTCCTGCGCGACCAAGAGCCCGGCGCCAAAACCGCCCAATTCCGACGCCCCGTCCCCAACAAAGAAGTCCGCTTCGTCTACGACACCGATCTCTTCACCGCCAAAGCCAAGCAGCTCATTGGCGCCCACCAGAAGACCGCCCCCGCCCAGCCCTTCTTCCTCCAGCTCTGCTACACCACCGTCCACGGCTCCGGCCACGCCGGCGTCTGCGACCCGGCCATCACCCATAAAGCCGTCTTCCACGTCCCCGGCACGCCCTACCCTGCCCTCTCCGATGAAGATCCCGAATGGGGCGGCGGCGCCACCCTCTCCGGTGCCAGCAAGGCCACCGCCCAAACCGCCAACACCTGGATCCACCCCGACGCCCGCGCCTTCCCTACCCCCTCCCTCCGCCGCTATGCCACCAGCGTCCGCCGGCTCGATGACGCCATGGGCGACCTGCTCCATTTCCTGAAACTCCGCGGGCTCGACCAAAACACCCTTCTCGTCTTCACCTCCGACAACGGCCCCTCCGGAGAATACCTCACCCCCGGCGGCCTCAAATGGGTGGAAGAAGCCTTCGACTCCAACGGCCCGTTTAAAGGCATGAAACGTTGGAGCTATGAAGGCGGCCTGCGTGAGCCCACCTTCGCCCGCTGGCCCGGCATCCTCCCCGCCGGAAAAACCTCCAACCTGCCCAGTAACTTCACCTGCTGGATGCCCACCTTCGCCGATGCCGCCGGCCTGCCGCCCCCCGCCCATGCCGATGGCGTCTCCCTCCTCCCCGAGCTCACCGGCACCGGCCGCCAGCTCCCCTGCCGCCTCTACACCGAGTATATCGACAGCGGCACCCCCGAACACTTCGGCCTCGAGCAAAGCGTCCGCCACGGCTCCTGGGTGCTCCTGCGCAACTCCGGCAAAAATCAGAACACCCCCGAGCTCTACAACCTTGACGACGACCCCGGCCAAACCCGCAACCTCGCCGCACAGCGCCCCGACCTCGTCCGCCAGCTGCTCCCCCTCCTCGTCACCTGCCGCATCCCCACCGGCAAAGTCCCCGATGCCTGCGGCGCCCCCACCGCCGTCGATGCCGGGGGGAAAGCCCGCCGCGCCCTCGATGAAACGCCTTTCCCCGCCCTTGACGATGCCCTGCCAACCCCCCAGGCCGCCGCCTGGCTCTACCAGGGCACCTGGCCATGGGTGCCCGACTTCCGCACCCTCATGCCCGTTCATGAAGTGCCCGAAACACGCCTCGCAGCCATCCTCCCCAAGCTCCCAAAACAACACATCGGCCTCCTCCGCCACGGCTGCCTCACCCTCGAAGAGCCTGCCGTCATCACCTTTGAAGCCCATGGCGGCGGCGGATGCCAGCTCTGGGTGCACGAGGCGCACATCCTCGAATACGAGGCCGGAGACTGCGCCGATGCCCCGCGCCGCTTCACCCTCGCCCTTGAAAAAGGCCGCCACCCCTGGCGCGCCGCCCTCACCGCCCCCCTCGTAGCCCTCCGTGCCCTCACCCCCGATGGCCGCGACCTCTTTGCCCCGGCCGGCCAGCCATAAACGCCCTGCGCCCGCATCCCCCAAAAAGCCCCGGCCCCAGGCAGACAAGCCCGGGGCAGAACGCTTCTGCGTCGCACCGCCGCCTGTGCACCGCCGAACACAACCCTATGCCCGCGCAGCAAACCCGCGCCATCCCCTGCCCGCCTGTGCTAAGCTAACGCTGTTTCGCTTTGCTTCACATTCGTTTCCCCAGCATGGAGGTTGGCATGAAGCCCTTTTTCATTCTTGCGCTCACGTTCATTGCAGCAGGCGCCCAAGCCGTTTCGGAAACAGGCCTCGCCGCGGCGCGCGGCGTGCTGGCGCGTTTCGCAGGCGAATCCGTGGCAGAAACGCTCCGTCTGGAAACGATCCCCGATGAAGACGGATGCGCCGTCTATGAAGTGGCCGATCATGGGCGTACCCTGCGCGGCTCCTCCCCCGTGGCGCTCTGCAAAGCCTTCTATGCCAACACCACCGCCAAAGGCGCCGGCATCTGTTCCTGGACAGGCAGCCGCTTCGATGCCGCCGCCGCTTTTGCCCCCTCTGCGCCTGTACGGGTTGTTGCCCCCTTCCGCCACTATCAATACTTCAACGTGGTTACCTTCGGCTATACCATGCCCTTCTGGGATGAAGCGCGCTGGATGCGGGAAATTGACTGGATGGCACTGCACGGCATCGACATGCCCCTGGCACTGATTGCCAACGAAGCCATTGCCGGGCGCGTCTGGCGCAGTCTCGGCCTTACCCAGGAAGAGATCGATGCCGCCTCGTGCGGGCCGGCGCACCTGCCCTGGATGCGAATGGGCAACCTCTCCGGCCGGCCGGATGCGCCCCTGCCCATGGCTTGGCAGGAGCGGAGCATCCGCATCCAGCACGCCGTTCTCAAGCAGATGCGCGCACTGGGCATGAAGCCGATTGTGCCCGGCTTCGCAGGCTTCGTCCCCCAAGCGCTCACACGCGTCCGCCCCGAAGCCAAGCTCCTCAAAATGAACTGGAGCGGCTTTCACGCCTGGTTCCTCTCCCCCGATCAGCCCCTTTTCCGCGAGCTGGGGCGGCGCTTCGTTGAAGAATGGGAAAAAGAGTTCGGCTCGTGCGATTACTGGCTGGCCGATAGTTTTAACGAAATGAAACTCCCCTGGAAAACCGAAGCGGAAACCTTGCAGGGTCTTGCCGCCTGCGGTGAACATGTCTTTCAGGCCATTCAAGACGCCCACCCCGGTGCCACCTGGGTGATGCAGGGCTGGATGTTCGGTTACGACCGCGCCGTCTGGTCGCCCGCCCGCGCCCAAGCACTCCTCAGCCGCGTGCCCAACAACCGCCTCCTCATCCTCGACATGGCCGTAAACTACAACGCCTTCCGCTGGCGCAACGGCATGAACTGGCGCCGCTTCCCCGGCTTCTTCGGCAAACGCTGGGTCTGGAGCACCATCACCAACATGGGCGGCAAAAGCCTCCCCGGCGAACCCCTCGAATGGCTCGCCAACGCCCATCTCGAAGCCCTCGCCGATCCTGAGCGCGGCGCACTGGAAGGATATGGCATCGCCCCGGAAGGCATCGAAAACAACGATGTAATCTATGAGCTGCTCACCGCCGCCGGCTGGCGCCGCGAACCGCTCGATCTCCGCGCCTGGCTCCGCACCTATTCCCGCTGCCGCTACGGTGCCGATGCCCCGGGCATCGAAGCCTTCTGGGAAGCGCAGCTCGCCGGCGCCTATCACAGCCAGGAGCCGCACCCCTTCTTCTGCTGGCAAAAAGCCCCCGGCGGCAGCCGCGGCTCCTTCCGGGGCGGTGAGCACACCCTCCGCGCCGCAGAAGCCCTCGCCGCCTGCTCGGACACGCTGAAAAACGCCCCCCTCTACGCCCTAGATCTCCGCGAACAAACCGCCTTCGCCGCCGGCGTGCGCCTGGAAACCGTGCTCCGTGCCGAACAGCAAGCCCGCGAATCCGGCGACCCGACTCTGGCCGCCGAGCTCCAGGCCAAAGCCGAAGCCCTCTTTCAAGGCATCGATGCCGTTCTGCGCGGCCACCCCACGCTCGATCTGCGCAGCTGGATTGCCCAAGCTCGCGCCGCCGCCGAAAACAACCCCGCCCTGGCCGATGCCTACGAAACCAACGCGCGGCGCATCATCTCCATCTGGGGGCCGCCGGTCAACGACTATGCCTGCCGCGTCTGGTCAGGCCTCGTCGGCGGTTATTACCTGCCGCGCTATCAACGCTGGTGGGCCGCACAGAACGCCGGGCAAAACGCCCGCCTCTCCGCCTTTGAGCAAGCCTGGGTTGAGCAGCGCACGCCCCTCCCCGAGCCCGCCGCCAGCCCCTCGCCCGAAGCCCTCCTGCAGCTGATCCGTTCCCTTCCGGCCACGCTCGATGCGCCCACGCCCGGCGAACGCATCGGCGCCTGGAGCCCCGCCGACCTGGGCACCGGCTGGCGTACCCTTTCCTGGAATGTGCCCGAAGACCGCCTCCGCGCCGCCAAACGGCTCCGCTTCCGCTACACACAAGGGCGCGAACGGCTCGATATCCGCGAAGTAACCGTGGAAATGGACGGCGCAGCCGTGCAAACCTTCCGCCCGCAGGAAGCCTTCGCCGGCACCCCTTCGCGCTGCAACGTCTTTATGCTGAGCCTGCCCCCCGAAGCCACCGGCAACAACGGCTGCCGTATCCGCGCCGTTGTGCGCGGCCACAAAAGCCCCGATTCTTCCGGCGTGGTGGAGCTTCTCTAGAAGCCCGCGCCCAGCCGTTTCTGCCCGCCGCCCCGGATTTAAGGCAAAGCCGTGGCAGCACCGCACAAAACCCGCCCCGCGCTTCAACGGCAAGCCGGGGCACTGCTTTTCATTTCATGGAGGGGAGCACAATGCCGCGCAGGATCACGCGCTGGCAAAGCAGAAAGACGATCGCCGTGGGAATGGAGACCAGAACAAAGCCCGCCATCACCACCCAGGGCGTCCCGGCAAAACTGCGGCTCATCTGGTAAAGCCACACCGAGAGCGTCCAATGGCTTTGCCGCTGGCAAACCAGAAGTGCCCATTCCCAGGAATTATAAGCGGCAACGAAGGCATTGAGCGCATTCACCGCCAGGATAGGCGCGGCCATAGGCAGCGTGATGCGGCGGAAGATCTGCCACTCGTTGGCGCCATCAATGGCTGCCGCCTCATACAGTTCACGCGGAAGCGCATCGAAAAAGCCTTTCAGGATGAAGATCGAGAGGCCGTTGGCCACAGAAGGAAGCACCAGCGCGGCAAAGGTGTTGAGCAAGCCTAGCTCGCGAATCAGCAGAAAGCCCGGAATCGCCGTAACGGCGGCCGGGAAGGCCATCGTGGCCAGCAAAAAGAGCAGAATCCCCTCCACGTGGCGCAAACGGAAACGCGACAGGGCATAAGCGGCCAGCGGATTGACCGTGAGCGTGGCCAGAATAGTGAGCGCCACGAGCACCAGCGTGTTCCACCACGCATCGCCCCGTAAAAAAAGCACCTCGCAGACGGTGCGGTAATTGGCCGTTATGTCGCGCCACAGCAGCGCCGCGCCAAAGTCGGCAAACGTTACGGCGAAAGCCTGCGCCTGCGGCGGGGGCACATCCCGCCAATCAGCGGCCGTGCAGGGTTTGCCCCGAGCATCGCGATAAACGGCCCGAAGGGCTTCAAGCGTGCCGTAACGCCGCTTCAGCCAGGCCTGCCACGCGGCTTCCGGGGAGCAGGGCGTCAAATCCGAAAAGGTCAGCGTGCCCACAAAGCCGCGCCACAGGGGGCTGTTTTCATAAGGCAAAAGCGGGATCTCGCCCCACGATTCGGGAAGCGGGCGGCCGGTCAGGCGCGCATAGTCGCTCAGCGTGCGGCAGGTCTGCTCCAAATAACGCGCCCATTGTGTACAGAGCTCCGGCGTGGGCGAAAGGCGAAGAAGCCGCCGGGGATAGGCCGTGCAGACAAACGCCTGCCAATCTGCATCAGCGGCCTCGCCGGGGAACCGGGCAGGCGGCAATCCGCGTGCCGCGCGCCATTTCTGCCACAGAGGCGCAATCCAGAAGGGGCGCGTGCGGGAATAGGGCTGCGGCATGCTGCGGTAGTGCGCCTTAAACGCCTGCCAAGCCTCGCACTTCGGGTCGTCCGGCGGCCAATCCCAATCCGGGTAATGAAGGGGGACGCGCTGCTGTGCCCGAAAGCGGATGCTGTAGAAGCTGTTGTAGCGAATCTTCCACTGCGCATTGAGCGCCTCTAGCGCGGCGGCCGCGCCGCGATGCCCCGTCTGCGCCTCAAAGAGCCCGCGCACGAACGGCGCCACATCGCGTTCATCAAAGGTGCATACCGAGTTGCGCACATCATACGAGCGGTTGAACGCGGCGTAATCGGCGGCCATCCGGCGCCAGGCGGCGGCGGTTTCCGGGCTGCGCATCCCCTCCACCCACGGGCGGGCAAAAGCACGCACGGCCTCCGGCTCGCGGGCAAGCGCCGTCCAGCTGTTCCAATGCGCAGGTGCTTCGGGAAACACCTCCCGGGGGAACGCGCCGTGAAACGAAGCCAGCACGCGCATGAAACGCCCTTCGGGCGACCATACCGAGCGCAAGACCGGCGAATAGCGGTAATAATCGAACCGACCGGCCATTGAGCCGGAAACCATCATGAGGAACGGCCACACCATCGTGAGTCCCCCCAGCGTCAGCACGAGGTAAAGCACGCCCAGCAGCAGGCGGGCTCGAACCGTTTTGCGCTCGGTGGGCAGAATGATCATAACGCTGCAGCAAAGGCTGTGATCAGCGCGGCCATACGCGGCTTGACCGCCGTAGCCTCGGCTAGGACTTCCGCATGGCTCGGCGGCGTGGGCGAGAGCCCGGCGGCCAGATTGGTGATGCAGCTGAGCGCCGCCACGCGCAGCCCTGAAGCGTGGGCAACCATCGCTTCGGGAACCGTGCTCATACCCACGGCGTCGCCCCCCAAAGCGCGAAAGGCCCGCACCTCCGCCGGGGTTTCGTAAGACGGCCCCGATGAAAACACATACACGCCCGCCTGCATTCGCTCCGCGCCCAAGCGCAGAAGCCGCGCCGACAGCTCCGGGTCATACACCTGCGTCATATCCGGAAAACGCGGCCCCCATTCCGGCCGATGCGCGCCGCGCAGGGGGTTAAACCCCGCCAGATTCAAATGATCGGAAAGCACCATTAAGTCGCCCGGGCGAAACGCCGGGTTCAGCCCGCCCGCCGCATTGGTCAGCAGCACCGCCGGCACACCCAGGCATCGCAGCAGCTCCACCGGATAGACCACCTGCTCCACCGAGCAGCCCTCATAACAATGGCGGCGGCCGCAGAAGACCGCCACGCGCTTTCCTCCCAGCGTAATCAGCTGCAGCTCGCCGCGGTGGCCGGGCACCGTGCTGGCGCCATAACCGGGCAATTCGGCATAGGGCAGGCGCACATGAACCGCCTCGGGGCGGAGTGCCTCCCCCCACCCTGAGCCCAACACCAGCCCGCAGGCAATCGGCGCGGCATGAAATGCCGCCGGCAGCGCTCGCGCTTCCGCTTCAAGCATGGGCGGCCTCCTCTTCGGGAGCCTGCGCGGGCGCCTGTTCAGGCTTGGCCGGAGCCGTCTTCTCCGCTGCGCCCTCGGGGGCAGCGGCCGGCGCAGACACAGGCTGACCCGCCGCGGCGTCTGCCACAGGGGCGGCTGCTTCCGACTCCGCAGGCTTCTCTGCCGCAGAGGCGGGCTTGGAACCCGATGTCTCCGCTTCCGATTTGGGCGGGACAAAGTCCGCCAATTTCTTGACAATGACTACCGGCGTTCCAGGGCGGACAAGCTCAAAGAGTTTTTCCGCGTTCCAATTGGTCAGGCGGAAGCACCCGCGCGATTCCGGGCGCCCCACAGTGTTCGGGCGCGGAGTGCCGTGAATGCCGTAACCTGCCAGCGAGAGGCCGATCCAGCGGCTTCCCACCGGGTTGCGCGGCCCGGCGGGCACCACCATCCGCCCCACGCTGGGATCCTGCCCATAATTCCGCGGGTCATAGGTGTAATTGGGGGCAGGCGCCATATTCTTCACCGTCAGCTCCCCCACCTTCGGCAGGTGCGCCTTATTTCGCGCGATAGAGCACGGAAAGCGCAGGCACAGCTGCCCGGCGCGGTCAAAGCCTGCCAGAACGCACTCCTCCAGCGCGATCACCAGGCTGGCCGGCTGCTCCAACGCCGCCGTGCGCACATTCGGCACCAGCAGGGTGAGTCCCGGCGCCAGATCCTCCGGCCAATTGATGACCCCGGGGTTCAGCCGCCGCAGCGTCCGCTCCGAAGTGTGATATTTTTCCGCCAGGCACGCGCCCAAGCTTTCATAACCCATCTGCTTCAGCTTGGCCCGTTCGGCCCACGTCGGCGGCATGGGGCCGGAAACCCGCGCCGCATCTTCCGGCGAAATCGTCACCCGCACCAGCGGCTCCTCCATCTCCGCCAGTTTTCCATACAGCGGCACATCCACCCACTGCGTCCGCCGAAGCCCATTGGCCTTCTGCCAAGCCCGCATCGCCAGGCGCGAGCCCTCCCCCCACACACCGTCAATCACACCGCAGGAGAAGTTATTTCGATCCAGAAAGATCTGGAGCATCAGCACCTCCTGATCGAACCCCTTCGGCGGCGAGAGCACATGCCCGCAATTCAGCTGCGGCTCATCCTGCGGCGTTTCCTCGGCCTCCTCTGCCACCGGTTCATCGCCCGAGACGGGCTGCGCCTTCTTCTCCTGCGCATCCTCCGCGCCCGGCGCCGTCTCCGGCACGTCTTCAATGACAATCTTGAACGGCACCTCCTCCTGTGGCGGCAGCGCCGCCTGCGGAGCCTCCGCCGCCATTGCCACGCCGCATACACACGCCAACACGCTTCCAATCAACCGCTTCATTCCGTCTCCTTCCGCCCGGAACCGCACGCCCCCGGGCATTTACTGCCCCCGATTATAACAGGTTCACGCCCCCAGCGTCATCCACGCCATCTCGTGCGCCACATACGGACTTCCGCTCTTTACCATGCCAACGCAACACCTGCGCAGCATCCTCCGCATTGTTTCTACTTCAAAGTGGCAACACCTCATCCCTTACACTCTCAGATCCCTCACGCGCCCCATGTTCAACACTCCGCAATGAATCACCGCCCTTGCGCCAGACACGAGAACCACCGTGTATTCACTCCCATCCACGCCTCGCACACCATCACTCAACGGCCGCACGGTTATTCGCCGCAGCTTTTCGATAACAGCCCGCGCCGATAAACTCCAACACGCCATAATCACGTAATCTCTGAAGCTGCTGCCGGATTTTTGGCCGAATATTCCGATTCCGCGGGTGGCGCGCCGAAAACCAAGGTTCAAAGCGATAAACATCTTCCAATGAGAACATCTCGGCGGGAATTTTCTCAAGACAAGCAAGCATATCCAACACCCAACCTCTAGCTTTCAATGCCGCAGGCATCATGCCCGAGGCCTGACGCATATTGGTGAGCACCTGGCCTTTTTCTTCCTGTTGCCCTTCGTTCAGCACGCAGATTTTCCCCTGCGGGGGGATAACAGAAAACAAAATGTTGCTCCCCACCCAGCCCGCACGGCGAGCCCCTGCCGATAAAGGCGGCCTCTTTTCAATGAGAGACGGGACAAAAAAGGTTTTGGGAATTACCCACAGATTCCTCACGTATCCTTCCAGGCAATCATACGTTAATACCAGCAGATCCGGATTATTGTTGCTTCGAATTCGTTGGAGCAAGGCTTCATAGGCGCCATTAGCCAATTTGTGCCCGACAGCCCCCCGCTTGCTTTTCAGCTCATAACTGCTCTTGCACGAAGGGCACACAAAATCTTCCGCAGGCCGATTGTTTGCAGCATGGCATAACTTCTCTGCCCCGCATCGGGGGCAATACATCTGCTCTGCAACCCATGCCTCCGTCACCACTCGCGCCATTTGCGCAGCGCTGCGATACGCCGCAGCAAGTTCTAAATGAAGCTGAAGATTCATGCATACTCCGTTCTGCAAATGCCCCGACTTCGATTACAAACAGGCGCAGGCTTATATACAAACACATTTTAGCAGATTACGCGGGTGTTCTGACTGTTTGGCGGAATGGAAGATGGAGAATGGGAAAAGGGGGAAATTATCAATGAAATTGAGGATAGATTGAGTTTTTTGAGGGTCTATTCTCAAAGAGCTTGATAACCGATACGGGCGGCTTGAGGGATTGCGGAACAACGCTTATCCGCCAAGCCTGCCTGCACACTCAGGACGGGTTGAGGTAGAACCCGGAGCGGACTGTGCCGCAGCCGGCAAAGAGCCCTTGACTCCTGGCCGGAGGAGAACAAAAAAACGGGAGCCGCGGGGCGGCTCCCGTTTCAACCGGCTTGGGCATGCCTTAGAGGCAGCTGTGGCAGGTGCGGGCGATGACTTCGTCCTGATGCTTCTTGCTGAGGTTGATGAAGCGGACGGCGTAACCGGAAACGCGAATGGTGAGGTTAGGATACTTCTCTGGATGCGCCTGAGCATCGCGGAGGAGATCGGTATTGAAGACATTCACGTTGAGGTGGTGCGCGCCCTGCCCAAAGTAGCCATCCATCAGGCGGGTGAGCTTCTGGATCTGCTCGGGCTCTTCCTTGCCCAGTGCCATCGGGTTGATGGTGAAGGTGTTGGAAATGCCGTCGCGGCAGGCATCGTAGTTGAGCTTGGCCACGGAGTTGAGGGAGAAGACGGCGCCGGAGGCGTCGCGCCCGTGCATGGGGTTGGCTCCGGGGGCGAAGGGTTCGCCGCCTTTGCGCCCATCGGGGGTGGAGCCGGTGTTGCGGCCGTACATCACGTTGGAGGTGATGGTGAGCATGGAGAGGGTGTGCTCTGCGCCGCGGTAGCAAGGGGTCTTACGGAGCTCGGAGTAGAAGAACTCGGCCAGCTCTTTGGCGATGGCGTCAACGCGGTCGTCATCATTGCCGAACTTCGGGAAGTCGCCTTCAATCTGGAAGTCGGTGGTGAGGCCGTCGGCATTGCGCACGGGGGTCACCTTGGCGTATTTGATGGCGCTGAGGGAGTCGGCCGCCACGGAGAGGCCGGCGCAGCCGAAGGCCATCCAGCGGTGTGCCAGGTGGGTATCGTGCAGCGCCATCTGGATCTTCTCGTAGGCGTATTTATCGTGCATGTAGTGAATCACGTTCATGGTGTTCACATACTGGTGCGCGAGCCAGGAGAGGGTCTTTTTGTAGCGGGCCAAGACGTCCTCGTAATCGAGTGCGCCGGGTGCAGGCAGATCGGTAGCGGGGCAGACCTGTTTGCCCTTGATTTCCTCGCGGCCGCCGTTGAGGGCGAGCAGAAGGGCTTTGGGCAGGTTGCAGCGGGCGCCGAAGAACTGCATGTCTTTGCCGATGGTCATGGCCGAAACGCAGCAGGCAATGGCATAGTCATCGCCGAAGCGCTCGCGCATGAGGTCGTCGTTCTCATACTGCACGGAGTCGGTCTCGATCGAGACGTGGGCGCAGTAGTCTTTCCAGCCCTGCGGGAGCTTCTGCGCCCAGAGAACGGTCATATTCGGCTCGGGAGCCGGCCCGAGGGTCTCGAGGGTGTGGAGGACGCGGAAGGTGGTTTTGGTTACGAGCGTGCGACCGTCGAGCCCCATGCCGCCGAGGGATTCGGTGGTCCAGGTGGGGTCGCCGGCAAAGATGTCGTTATATTCCGGCGTGCGGAGCTGGCGGTTCATGCGCAGGTGGAGGACGTAATCATCGATAAGCTCCTGCGCGCCTTCTTCGGTGAGGACGCCGGCGGCCAAGTCGCGCTCGAAATAAATATCCAGGAAGGTTGCTGTGCGCCCGAGGCTCATGGCTGCGCCGTTCTGCTCCTTGATGGCGGCCAAGTAGCCGAAGTAAACGGCCTGGACGGCTTCGCGGGCGGTTACGGCGGGCTTGGAGATATCGCACCCGTACATTTCGGCCATCTTTTTGAGGCGGCCGAGATAGTCGATCTGGCGCCAGACTTCCTCGCGGAGGCGGATGAGCTCTTCGGTCATGGTTTCGTTCGGGCCGGTGCCGATGCCGTCGAGGTCTTTCTGCTTCTCTTCAATGAGTTTGTCCACGCCGTAAAGCGCCACGCGGCGGTAGTCGCCGATGATGCGGCCGCGGCCGTATGCATCGGGCAGGCCGGTGAGGACGTGTGCCGAGCGCAGGGCGCGCATGTCTTTGGTGTAGGCACGGAAAACGCCGTCGTTATGCGTGGTGCGGTAGGTGAACTGCGTCTTCAGCTTTTCGCTGAGGTGGTAACCGTAAGCCTCGGCGGCCTGTTCGGCCATGCGCATCCCGCCAAAAGGGTTCACCGAGCGCTTGAGCGGCGCATCGGTCTGCAAGCCCACAATGAGCTCGTTTTCCTTATCGAGATAGCCGGGCTTGTGGTTGAGCAGGCTCGAAGCATTGTCCACATCCACATCCAGCACGCCGCCTTTGTCGAACTCCTGCTGATGGAGCTTTTCATACTCGGCATTCACCTTTTTGGTGCGCTCAGTGGGGCCCACGAGGAAGGAAGCATCCCCCTCATAAGGCGTGTAGTTGGTCTGAATGAAATCACGAACGTCAATACTGTCCTGCCAAACGCCGGACTTGAACGCAGGATATTGAACCATGGCGGTTCCTCCATTGTGCGGTGAAATCCCGGCCTCCGCGGCAGCCCGCGCATACAACCGGGAAAATGTCTATAACCCTACCACACCCCCTCGGCGCTGTCAAGAAATGTTTAGACTATCCTAATTTAAAATGCTTTCTCCAGCACGCACGTCCCCGCCGTTATTTCCGCCGCCAAGCCCGGCGCACCAGCATCCGATCGGCCGCTGCGCCGACCGCATGGCGCACCCGCCACAACGCCGCATACCATCGCCACCGCGCCCGCCGCGGCAAAACCCACCCAATCTGTGAAGGCGCCCCGCGCGCGTGGCACGGAAACGGCCTCACCCACCACACCTTCACGCCGCAGGCCGCCCAACGCCCCCACGCATCGGCCAACGCTGAAACGGGCGTATTCGCCGCCAGCAGCCGCCGCGCCGCCGCACGCGAGAGGACATAGGCCGCCGCGCACGAAGCGCCCGGCCCGGCCGGCACCAGATAAAAGCCTCCGTCCATCGGCTCCCCCGTCTCCAAGGCATGTTCTGCCGCGGGGCTCCCTTCCAGCAGCCACACCTCTGCCCTTTCTGCACGCGCCCGGCCGGCAATCGCCTTCAGGGCTGCGCCCAACGCCGCCGCATCCCCCGCCACATCATCCTCAAACACTGCGCCCGCCGCCGCCTCCAAAGCCGCCACCCGCCGCCACGCCGCCGCATGAGAGAGCGCACACCCTGCCTCCGCCGGCTGAATCCGCCGCGCATTCGCCACCCAAAACCGCAGCCGCGCCACCCGTTTCCAAAACCGCCACCCCTCCGCCGCCGCCAGCGCGCGCCCATCCACCGCTTCCAGCCGCTCCACCGCCAACCCCGGCACCCCGCCAAGCCACCTCAGCGAAGCCGCCAGCCGCTCCCGCGCACCCGCCAAATTCAGCAAAAAACCCTGCATCATGCCCCCGCGCCCTTCCGCTTCTCCGCACCCAGCAAACGCTCCAGAAAACGCGGCACCTCCGCATCAATCGCCGGCGGCTCCGGCGGCGCCCACGGCGCACGCACAAAGTCCAGAATCCGCGCCCCCAGCGCCGCCGCATCCCCCGGCCTCACCAGCCCCGGATACCCTGCGCCCGTCCATTCCTCAAGCCCCTGCCCTATGCACCCGATAACCGGCACGCCGCACGCCGCCGCCTCCGCAAACACGCACCCAAACGCCTCAAATGAAGCGGGCAGCACAAAGAGATCCAGCTCCGCATAAAACGCCGCCATTGCCCCATGCGCCCGCTCCGCCTCGAACGAGACCTGTTGCTCCAGCTCCAGCTCCCGAACCAGCCGTTCACACGCCCCGCGCTCGGGTCCAGACCCCACCAGCCGCAGCCGCCACCCTTCCGGCAGCTGGGCGCGAATCCCCGCCAACGCCCGCAGCAGCACCGCCTGATCCTTCCCCTCCACAAAGTTCCCCACACACCCCATCACAAACCCCGCGCCGCCGCGCCGCCGCGCATTCGGCGCAAACAGCCGCCCATCCACCCCGTTAAACAACACCAGTGCCCGCCGCACCTGCGGCGCAGGCAGCCCCGCCACACACGCCAGGCTCCGCCGGTAATCCGCCGTCAGCACGCCCCCCGGCAAAGGCATTTCCAGAAACGCCCGCGCCGCCCGCGCACTCACAAACACGTGCGCATCCATCCCCCCATGCAGCGCCAGCAGCTGCCCATAAAGCCGCCGTTGATGCCACCGCACATGCCTCAACACCCCCAAATGAATCCCGAACGACGCCAAATCGTGATGATGCAGCACCGCCAAAGCCCCCGGAGAACGCGCCTTCAGCGCCAGCGCATAATCCCCCATAAACACCCCATGCGCATGGCACACCGCCACCCGCTCCGGCTCCACCCCCATCCGCTTCAAACATCCGAAAAACGCTGCCCGGTTCCATCGCCTGAAGAGAAACGGCAGCACCGCACTACGCAGCGCCCGCCGCCGAAACCGCCACACCTTCACCCCCTCCACCGTGAAGTCTTCTCCCCGCCCCGGCACCATCACCCGCACCTCAAAACGCCTCGTCCGCATCACCGCCCGCACAAAGTCCAGCACAAACGCCCCCCGCCAATTCCCCGGCGCCGGGAAATGCTGCGTGACCACCAGATAAATCGGCCTGCCCTCCATGCCTTCAGTGTAACACACCCCACGCCCCCCCTCAACGCGCCGCCCCGGCTCGAAACCCAATCCGAGGCAGCTTCAAAACCCATCCGCCCCGGATTCCCCGCAGAGCCGCCCCGCGCCGCAAAAACAACGCCTCCTGCGGAGTGCCCCGGACCGCTTTCTCAGAAAAAACGTTGCGTCAATGGATGCGTGATGTTCAAGCTTTTGCAGAACGCCAACAGCTCTGTCAGCTTTTTATACAGAAATTGACCTTGAAAGGGACAAAAAACAAAGCGTTTGAACCATACAGGCAACGAGACGTTTTGCTCAGCACGATAGCGATTAAACGAAATCAAAAGGACACGGGTTTGAGACCGTGCGGAACCGTTCCGCGTTATCCCGCCGCGTCATGCGGCGGGGGGCTGATTTAACGCCCATGCAGTGAGCATGGGGTATGGGATGGAAAAGGCTGGAATAACGGGGTTTGAAGGGTCTTTTGACGGGATGGATGAATAAGAATAAAAAGGAGAAAAAGAGGGCGTTTCCAATGTCGTTGAAACCCGATTGAGATTCCTGAGGGTCTATTCTCAAAGAACTTGATACACCCCATTCGTCGGGCGGCTTGCAAGGGGATTTGTTCGAGACGGCTCCCAAAACCTGCGCAGAAAAAACACCCGCCCCGCTCAACCGCGTGGCGCCAGACAAAACGCCCGCACCGGGCAGCCGCCGCACTGCGGCCCCACCGGCTTGCAGCACGTTTGCCCAAAGGAGACGAAGATCCGGTTCCAGGCCGCCCACAGCTTTTGCGGAAGCCCCGCCCGAAGCGCCATTTCCGTTTCCAGCGGCGTCTGCGTGCGGACAATGCCCAAGCGGTTATTGATGCGGTGGACGTGGGTATCCACACATATCGCCGGCAGGCCGAACGCGAGCGTTACCACCAGGTTGGCCGTTTTCCGCCCCACCCCGGGCAGCTCCGTCAAAGCCTCAACCGTGCGGGGAATTTCGCCGCCGAAACGCGTTCGGATCACTTCGGGCAGAGCATGCAGATGGCGCGCCTTGGCGCGATAGAAACCCACAGGGAAAATCAGCTGCTCCAGCTGCTCCAGCGGAAGCGCCTCCAGTGCTTCCAGCGTTGGAGCGGCGGGGAAAAGCCGCCCCAGCGCCGCCGCCGTTGTCTGATCCTTCGTCCGCGCAGAAAGCAGCGTACCCACCAGAATCTGATACGGATCGCAGGCCTGCGCGGCCATCAGGTCCAAAATCGGTGCCTGCGGGGCGCGTTCAAACGCCGCCTCCAGCGCACGGGCGATGGCCTCCAGCTCGGCAGCCGGGCGCAGCACGCCGCGTGCAGAGGCGCGGGGCGCGGTCGGTTTAGAAGCCCGGGGCATGGCACAACGCCGAGACGTAGAGCGCCTTGATGGTGTGCATCCGGTTCTCCGCCTCGTCAAAGACCTTGGAGAAAGGCGCCTCAAAGACCTCGTCGGTTACCTCCAGCGCGCCGGTATCTTTGGAGACCTCCGTGTTGCGGTCGTGAAACGCCGGCAGGCAATGCAGGAAAATCAGCTCGCCGCCCAGGTTGCCCGTGGCCTCGCACAGCGACAGATTGATTTGATAGGGGCGCAGCAGCGCCAGGCGTTCGGCCTTTTTCGACTCTTCGCCCATGCTCACCCACACATCGGTATAGAGCACGTTCGCCCCGCGCACACCGGCCTTCGGATCAGTCTCCACGCGCACTTCACACCCGTTTCTGGCTGCGATGGCGCGCGCCTCGGCCACCAGATCCTCGGCGGGGAAGAGCTCGCGCGGCGTAACGTTCACAAAGTTGATGCCTGCCTTGGCGCAGCCCATCATCAGGCTGTTAGCCACATTGTTGCGCCCATCGCCCACATAGGCCATGGTTTTGCCGCGCACCTCGCCAAACGCCTCGCGCATCGTCATCATATCGGCCAGAAACTGCGTGGGGTGGCTCTCATCGGTAAGCCCGTTCCACACCGGCACGCCCGAATAAGCCGCCAGCGTCTCCACCGTCTTCTGCGCATAGCCGCGGAAAAGAATGCCGTCAAAGAGCCGCCCTAGCACACGCGCCGAATCGGCGACCGATTCCTTCACGCCGAAATGCGTATCATGCCCCGTCAGAAACTCCGCGCTGCCCCCCTCATCGCGCACAGCCACCGCCGCAGAGTTCCGCGTCCGCGTGGAGCTCTTCTCAAAAATCAGTGCAATGTTCCGGCGGTGCAGCAGCTCCCCGCGAATGCCCGCCTTCCGGCGCGCCTTCAGCGCAATCGCCAAATTGACCATATAATCCAGCTCGCTGTCCGAGAGCGACCGAATATTCAGCAACGAGCGGCCAAGCAACGCATGATTGAGTTCAAACATCGTAAGCACCTTTCTCTCAAAAACGGTTAGTCTAGCACACGCCCCCCATGCCTGCAAACGCCGCTACAGCTCCTTCAACCCCAACGACTGAAGATAACGGAACGTCCCATCATACACCCCCGCCGAGCGCGTAACGTCTGGTGGATCACCCTTGTCGCCTTCCGGCACACAAATCACCATCCCTTTTCGAGCCCGTGTTAAGAGAACACGGTATGCGTTCAACTGAAACTGTTTCCGCGCCGAATCACGTGTCGATTTCCATCTCCCCCCGGAAAAAATACAGGGTTTCCACGCTTCCGGTGTGTATCGAAAATCCCCATCCCAAATCAGGCACGCCCAATCCACCTCAAGCCCTTGAATGTCAAACTCGGTGGCAACGTCTTCTAAGAACTGTGAGCTGCGAATGTCGGTTATATCATCCAAAAACCAATGAACCACATCCGGCTTAGCGCGAACATCGATGGCCAAGGGGCGTAACCGAGCGGCCTGTGAAGAACACACGAGTCCATACCGTTCGGAACCGCCGGCCATTTGCCGGAGCCAAGCTTTCGCTTTCGGTAAGCTACGCGTAAGAACAATCGGATAATGTGCACAAAAGGAAGCATAGGTTTGTTGCGCAGCAGCCACATCCCGATCAAGTAACAAACTCACAAAGTCCGCCAACTTTTCAGCACGAAAACTGCGCATACTCGTTGCCAAATGAAGCACCGGAACATTCCGAACCTGCGGATTGTTGTGTAGATAAGCGGCCACATCCTCACCCCCCACACGATTGGGTACTTTAAGCTGCGGGGAAAGATAAATCTGCCAATTCGGAAAGCGGGCACACATTGCCCGAAGCGGTTCGCCAATTCCCGCTTCGCCGGTATTGATTTCCTGACCTTCTCCCACCAGGCATACCACCACCGCCCAATCGGGGCGTAAATCAAGCGACCAAATAAGAAACTCGCTCTCCGACATTGGGAAGTTGGGGAGATGTTTCTTACGTTTTAACCAAGCTGCCAAATGCGGTTGATCCCACAACCGTTGCGCTTCGTCGAAAATGGCCACATGTTCCACGTCGGAATAACCATCCTGAGCATGTTTGGCTGCTTTAGCCGGATCCACCTCCAGCAACGCTCCATTAAACGGTGTTTTAAGCTTCGCCAGTGCATTATCCCGATAATGATGAATCATTTGAATAAAGCTTTTGACTTCGCGGCGTGCAGCCGTAAGCGTGCATCGTTGCCCTATTTCCCGTTTCTGCCGCACATGATCCCGTGCGAGTGCCTCCGAAAGTACATCGACCAGGGGGCCATTTCCACTTAAATAGACCGCAGGTTCCTTTTTCTCAAACTGCTTCATCGCCACATTCAGGCCGATCAACGTTTTTCCTGCCCCCGGTACCCCTGTTACAAAACAAACACACTTCTCCTTGCGTGCTTTCGCGCGTTCAATCACGTTCAGAATGAATGCCGTCGTTTGTTGTAAGTTTTCCCCAGCTTCACAACGTGTCATCGCTTCCACACGATGGTGCGCATAAAGTGCACTGGCCGCTTGAATGATTGTTGGCGTTGGGGCATAACGCCCATGTGCCCAGGCTTTTCCATTCAACACCGGCTGCGCAGGGAGTCGCGCCAAAAGTTGGTGTAAAACCAGCCCCAACGTGTCCCTATTCGCCAACACCGGCGCATAAACACGCCGATCGTAATGGCACGTCTGAATAGACTGCTCATCAAGGGAAATCGGCGGTGCCTCCGTGGCCACTAAAACCGGCACAAGAAAGACATCGCGGCTCGGCTCATGAAAGTTCTTCAAATCGAGTGCATAATCCCACACCTGTTCACGATCTGCCAACGCATAGGTACTTGCACCTACCTTGAACTCCAGGCAAAACACCACGCCCCCAAGCAACAATACCACATCCACGCGTTTCCCTAAACGCGGAATGACAAACTCAAAAAACACATCCCCACATAAAAACTTTGAGAGCACCTCTCGTAACAAGACAATCTCTTCCTGCCATGCCCCTTTCTGTGCCTGAGTCGTATCAAACAGTTCTGATTTACACAACGCACCAAACACCGTTTCCGGCGAATCTTCTAAAAAGGCCGTAGTCGTTTTCCCGTAATAATACCGTTCCATCCCTCGCCGTTTTCTCTTTCTGACAACAAAAACAAACGCGTTTCACACGCAACACAGCACAGCGCCAAATCACAAAAAGGTTGACGCAACGACGTTCACTCCATGGTGAAAGACAAAAATAACACATCCCCCATGTTTTTGCCCAAAATCGCCACAAGGAATGAGCTGCCACAAAGAAGGCCTATATCCCCCACCCGGGCCCGGCGCGGTTGGGCGGCGGCAAGGGCACGGGGAAAGAAGCGCAGCGGTTTATGCTATGCTATGCGTATGGGAATGATTCATCATCTGGTCTTTGTGTTGGTGGCCGTGCTGTTTACGCTGTTTGCATGGCTGGGGGGCGGCGTGGTGGCGAAATGGCTGGCGCCGTGGGCGCCGTGGCTGACGCTGCTGCTGGCGGAGTGTGCACTGGTTTTGCCGGAGCAGCGGCCGGGTGAGGCGCTGGATGCGGCGCGGGTGCGCGTATGGCGCGGAATCGTGCGCGATCCATTAACGTGGGTGGCCGCGGCGCTGATGCTCTTTTTAACGCTTCAATGGCTGAATGCCTGCCTGTGCCTGGAGTGGAATGCGGCCGCGCAGCAGTGGCGAGTGGTTTCCCCGGCGTTTGAGTGGCTGTATCCGGCCAATCTGGGGCAATGGCTGGCGGTGCGGCCGGAAGCACCGCAGGAAGCGGCGGCATGGCCGGTGCTGGGGACGCAGCCAGTGAAGTGGCTGCCGTGGAGCCTGCGGGCGGATGAGGCGCGGGGCGTGCTGAACTGGTTCGGGCCGGTGCTGGCTGCGGTGCTGGCGGTGCGCCATGCGCTGGGGCGGCGCTCAAAACGGGGGCTGGCGGCCTTCATATGCCTGATGAGCGCCGTGCTGGCAATCGCCGGAATCGTGCAGTTTGCCGTGGGGGGCGAATTCCTGTATTGGGGGATGAAGAGCCGCGCCTTTTTCTTTGCCACGTTTGGATACCCGAACCATGCGGCAGGCTATTTTGCGGCTGTGATGGCGGTATCGATGGGGTGCGGGCTGTGGGCGATGGAGCATCGGGAGGAAGCGCGGCTCCCGGCCTGGCTCTTTTTCGGCGCGGCAGGGCTGTGCGCGGCGGGAGCCGTGCTCTCAGGCTCGCGCGCCGGCATGCTCTTTGCGTTGGGAATTGCGGCGTTTTGCGCCC
>ERZ808286.56-NODE-56-length-94523-cov-5.561174_pt1 | contig 94523 bp, 59 predicted proteins | sample MGYA00521276_ERZ808286 | MGnify/ENA primary metagenome ERZ808286 (study PRJEB31516, sample SAMN03275607) | gut metagenome | biome: mammalia-associated habitat; material: feces | host: Papio cynocephalus | place: Kenya | collected 2012-08-01 ... | reverse complement strand
GTCGCGCAGCATGCGCTTCATGGCCCAGTCAAAACGGATGTAGTTAACCATATCTTATAAAGTGATGTTGTTTCCGGCCTTATGCAAAGGCAGTGCCAGCGCGTGCAATGAGCGCTTGATCTCTGATTGCCGAGCGCAGCCTGCCTTATGCAAAGTTAGTCTGTTTGGGCTGAACTTCAAAATAAGTCAGCCCTTTTTTGCGCCTTCACCCTCGTTTGCCGGTGCGATGCCCCTCAGAATGTTGCGCAGCAGGTGCGATGCGTTCTGGTTGCGTGCCACCCCGGGCGTGAGCTTGTAAGCGTAGGTGATGGTGTCAGCCAGACTGATTTCAAAGCAGATGTTGTGGAAGCGTTCGGGGTGCTCTTCCGCCATTTTGGACAGCTCGAGGTCATGTGTGGCAATGATGCCCGTGACCGGCAGCCGGGCGATGGCCTCCAGGAACATCCGCGAGCCGTTGAGCTTGTCAAGCGAGTTGGTGCCTTTCAGAATCTCGTCGAGGATGATGAGTGTGTGGCTGGCGTGCTTGCAGTGGTCGATGAGCTGCCTCAGCCGCAGCAGCTCCGCGTTGAAATAGCTGATGCCGTGCCCCAGGTCGTCGCTTGTCCGCATCGAGCTGAACAGCGTGAACACCGACAGGCGCAGCCGGCTGGCGAACACAGGCATGCCGTTGGTGGCCAGGATGATGCTGACACCCACGCTGCGCAGGAATGTGCTCTTGCCCGCCATGTTGGCCCCGGTCACGATATAGTAGTTGCCCTCGGTGGCGGTGAAGTCGTTTCCCACGGCCTTTGCGCCCAGGAAAGGGTGGGCGAGCGCCTCGGCCTCGAACAGCACCCCCGGCGTTTCCGCAATCTCGGCCTCTGCGGCCTCCGGCTCGTTGAAGCGGAAGGTCGCCGCCGACACCAGCGCGTCAAACAGGCTCACCCTGTCCACCCACCGGGCGATGACCCCGAGATGCCGCTGCTGCCAGCGTGCCAGGCGGCGCATCAGAAAGAAATCGTAGAGCAGGAAAGTGTCAAACAGCGCCAGTCCGAGCAGGTTGCCCCTTCGGTCCATGCTGTCCACCAGCGCTTTCAGCTCCGCCGCGGCCCTTTCCACCTCTCCGCCCTGTTCCTCTCCGTCCTGCTCTGCCGCTATGTTGGCTGCCGCCAGGCGGATGAGGCCGGCATAGTCCTTCAGCTGGTCCGAGAGCCGGTCGATGCCTTTGCCCATCTCGCGGAGCGGCCGCTTGGCCAGCAGGTAGACCGCGCAAAACTGTGCCGTGGCCCACATTGTCACCACGCTTCCGCTCAGTGGCGTGACGATGGCCGCCACCGTGGATGCCGTCAGGCCCGTGGCCAGCGCCCATGCCATGGCCAGCGCCGCTCCCGATCGAGCCATCCGGGGCATGCTGATGCCTTGCACCGCCGTGAGTGCCGCCTTGACCGCCGCCGTGTCCGCCACTTTACGGTCGTTTGCCCCTGCCGTGCCCCGCCTGCCATACGACATGAACGCCGTGCGCACAGCCTCCTCCTTGGCCAGCCGGCTGATGAAGTCGCGCCGCCGGTCAATCGCGCGCTTCGCGCCGGCACCGTTGCAGAGGGGCCTTTCCGACAGCAGTCCGGCCAGGCAGTCGGCACCGCCCGAGGTCACCGTCCTGTTGATGCGGTGAAAGAGCGACAGCGGCCCGAACACGTCCATGTCCACGGCATAGGGGTGCTGGGGGGCTGCATAACGCCTGCCGTCGTCAAAGGGCGTGAAGTCCCCTGACAGATAGCTCAGCTCGCCGGCATACACCCGGCGCAGCGCTTCAAGCCGCTCCGCCCGCCCGCAGCCCGCCACGTCGCAGCGGCGCAGGGCGATATAGGCGACGACCGCCGCCACGGCCAGGGCCGGCAGGAGCGGGTGCCCCCACACCGTGTAGGCCGCCACGAGGGCGATGGCCGACAGAAACGAGGCCAGCTCGCCTGCCACATACAAGCGGTTGCGCTTGCGCTGGCTGGCGAGCTGGGCTGAGTGTTGTTCAATCTTTGTCTGGTAAAACTTTGGGTCGAGGCTCATTGTCAGTGGGGTTTCCTACCGCAAAGTTACCGCTTTTCATGCTTTTCAACCACTGTCGTGCCGTCTTTTAACGTCTTTTTGATAATGTACAGTCCCCTTTCGGGGGCGCTGATGCGCGTGCCGCCGATGGAGAACAGCTCCGTCTTCACCGTCTCTCCCCCCGTCACGCCATGGATGCCCGTGGCCCAGTCTGCCGGCACCAGCTCAAAGGGATAGTCCGGCCGTTCGGCCGCACCCTGCACGTCAACCGTTCCGTTGCCGTCAACCGTCCAGTAGCTGTTCTTCCCCGAGGCCGCGCTGTAGATGGCGTAGTAGCTTGCGCCGGCAGCCCCCGCCAGCAGCAGGGGGTGGTACGTCTTCCTGACCACCAGTCCGCTGGCCGCCACCATCATGCTGTCGGCCATCGACACAAAGTCATACTTTGGCGTGGCCTTGCGCGTCACCAGCCACACCTGGCTCGCGTCGGGCCGCTCGGCCGTGCCCCTGGCCGGCTGGAAGTCAACGGGCAGTCCGGCCCCGTTGTTGGTCAGGTAGCGGTCGCCGGCGCGCGTCTTTATCAGGTAGTCGCCGCTGTCAATCAGCCGGCTGCCCTCTTCGCCTTCAACCAATATATAATAGGTGACTGCCGTTTCGCTGCCGCCGATGGTGCAGCGGAACGTGTAGCTGCCCGATGCGGTCACCGCGCCCAGGTCAAGGTTGCGCGTGGTGGCGCCGTTGCTCCAGCTGAAGGCCACCTCGCCGGCCGTCTCGGCGATGGCCGGAGCCAGCACCACCGTTGTACCGCTCTTCACCACCACGGTTGTCGTGTCCTTGAGCGTGGTGCCGTTGACCACCATGTCCGGGCGGAAATACTGCACCTTGACCCTGAACGTGAACGCCTGCTTGCGTCCGCCCTGGTTCTGGTAGCACACCCTGAAGTCGCGGTCGCGCACGATGGGCTTCGTTGTGCGGCTGAAGCCTGTCTCGCCGTTGTCCCAGAGACAGGTGGTCTGGTCGAGCCATCCGCTGACGGTGAGCGTGGCCTCGCTGCCGTAGAAGGCGTTGAGCGTGGCTCCGCCTTCGGCCGTCTGCCCGTCGCTTGTGGCCGTTGTGGTCATTCCGGGCGAGGGCTGGCAGTCGCCCTGCACCGCCATGGCGAACACCTGGTGGCTCTCAATGCCGTTGGCGTTGGTGTAGGTCACCCGGTACATGTAGCTCCTGTCCGCGGTCACGGTGATGTCCTTGGTGGTCTCGCCCGTGTTCCACCGCCACTTGCCCGTGTCTTCGGCTCCCTCGGGCAGCTGCGGCATCAGCTTCACCACGCTGCCCTTGGGCAGCCCCGTGGTGTTGGGCGAGTTGAACGTGTTGGTCAGTCCGCCCAGTTCGTTGTGGTCGATCACCTTGCCGTCATACTCCATTTTCGGTGTGAGCAGCGTGGGCACCCTGTCGGCCGGGGCAATGCCGTCATACGTGTTGGTCAGCACCGAGAAGCCCAGGTGGTCGTAGGGGCCGCTCGCTCCGCCGTAAGGGCCGCCGTCGACGCCCATCTGGCTGTAGGCCCTCTCGGCGTAGGGCATCTTCACCCCCTTCACGCCCTCGTAGTGCCCGATGACCGTGCCCCAGTAGTTGCGCACCTCGGCCGGCTCTGCCGGCCCGCCCATCAGCCATCCGTTGTGCCATGCCGTGCGGCAGTCCACATACTTGTAGTTTGTCCAGGGCAGTCCCTGCACGTTCTGCGTGCACGCCGCCACGAACTCGATGCCCGCGGCCAGCCGGTTGTCCATGTACGAGAAGAGGTCGTCGCCCTGGTTCCACGCCGTGTGGGCGATGTCCACGGCCAGTCCCAGCGCCATGGCCGCATGGCCTCCGTCGCGCCCGCTCTCCTGCATCTGCCCCATCTCGCCGTAGGCCCCCGTCTCCAACGAAGTCTTGCTCTTGGTCACCACCAGGTTGCCGATAAACTCCGTGCAGCCGTCGTTCAGGATGGGGTCGGCCGTGCGCGGGTCCTTGAACGTGCCCGCCTGGTCATATTTGAGGAAGCTCAGTCCCTGGTTGTAGATAAACACATCGTCGCACAGGATGCCGATGGTGATGGCCGACAGCGCGTTGCACAGCGGCCAGTTGCTCCAGTAGTGCCCCGGGCGGTAGCCCCCCTGGTTGCCCACCCAGTTCTCCCACGTGCCGTTGCGGCCCCGCAGGAACTTGATGTTTCCGGCGTACCACACCCGCAGCATCCAGTCTTGGAAGAACTTGAAGTCCTCGCGGCTCCAGCCCTCGTAGTCGCGCACCAGCTCAGCCGCCTGTGCAAACTCGTAGCCGTACAGTCCGGCCGCCAGCGCCCAGTTGGAGTCGCCGCCCACCGTCTTGCACACCCTTGCCCACGCCATCAGCACGTCGACCGCGTGCCGGGCGAACGCCTTGTTGCCCTCAATCTTCCATCGCAGCGCGTTCTGGTAGGCGATGGCCGCCCCGCGTGCCGCGTTGATGTAGTTCTGTCCCGAGCCGCCGCCGCGGATGATGGTCTCCACCGGCCATGTGGCCGTTCCGCTCTGCGCCCATTCCGACGCCTTGAGCACGTTGTAAGCCTCGGTCACCTTCTGGTTGCCCTCGGCCAGCTGCCGCTTGATGCGGTCGAAGTCGGCCTGCGTGTGCATGCCTCCCGGGTGGACGAAGCCCCGGTCGGGGTCGTAGGCCTCTGTGACGTCCGACAGGTCGAACACCATGCCCTCGGTGTCCAGCATGGCCTTGAGCGCCCGCTCCACGCTGGCCTGCATCTTGTCGTAGAGCCGCTGCGTGTAGCCTCCGCGCTCCACCATCAGCCTGGCTGCGATGAGCACGTCCTCCAGGTCGGCCACCGCCCCCGGCATATACCGGTCCTTTCCGCCGTCCGCCTTCTGCGCGGCGGCTTCGATGCAGCTCTCCAGCTGTGCCGGGTCGCCCGCCGTGCCGTGCAGGTACGCCTCGTCCAGCTGTCCGGTCAGCTCCGCTTTCTGCGCCACCTCGGCGGCTGTCAGTGCCCCCTGGTAGAGCGCGAAGTCATAGACCAGCGTCGAGGCCAGGTAGTTGTCCGCGCTGAACGGCGCGCGCCCCACCCAGCAGTATTCCGGCGCGCCGGCCGCAAACACCGCCGAGTTTTTCGGCATGTTGCCGATGCTCTTGGTCAGCTTGCCGTTGATGTAGAGCTTGCCGCCGGCCCCGTCCTGCGTGTAGGCCACGTGCATCCATTTCCCCCTGGGCGAGGCCGTGCCCACTTCTGCGCCTGTCTCTGCGCCATATCCCCCCGGCGACGCGGCGATGCGCTGCACGTTGAGCCGGTAGCCCGTGTAGGCCCCCTCGCTGGCCGTGTTGGCCGGCATCGTGGAGAACGCCCACAGAAAATAGCCCATTCCATCGACTGTGGCCTCCTCGTCAACCAGGTAGTACACCGAGATTGAATAGCTGTCCATGCCGGCCAGCAGCTGTCCGGCGGCCGCCGAGAGGTTGACATAGCCCTTGGTGGCGCCGAGGCTGACCACCATGAAGCTGTCCATCGGCTCCACAGCAGCCCCGTTTTTCAGCGTGGCCCTGATGCCCGACACCGCGTCGGTCATGGTTGCCCCCTCCACGGCGGAGCCGTCGAGGCGCATTTTCAGCACAGCGTCCTGGGCCCGCATGGCCGTCAGGGCACACAGGCACATCATCATGATAAGAATAGTTTTACGCATAAAGTTAAGTTATTGGATTCTTGCTGCAAAGATAGTGATAAATCAAACAGGTGTGGCACACTTGGTGAACCCAATAGCCCTTTCACCAAGGGGGTAGTTGCACTTTCTTGATAACCGTCTGAGAAACATGGTCTTAGGTTTTGCTTGCCGTTGCACTTTTCCGTTGAAAAGTGCAATTTTGGATGAAACCGCCATCTGTATCTTAACGTTTCTCCCTCATGTTTTTCACATATTCCCTGGGTGTTGTGCCTGTGTGTTTCTTGAAGGCCACCAAAAACGGGTTGCGCGAGCGGAAGCCGCACAGCTCGCTCAGCGCCGATATGGTGTAGCGGTCGTATTCCCTGAGTGCGGCTAACCGCTTGAACTCCTTGATGCGGTACTCTGCGATGAAGTCGTAGTAGTTGCGCCCCAACTGCTGGGTGAACAGCTGTGACAGCTGGTGGGAGGTGCAGCCTAGCAGCCGGGCCAGGCCGCTCATCTGCAAGTCCGGGTTGAGATAGGGCTTTTTCTGTTCCATCACCGTTTCCAACTGTCGCTGAAGTGCCTCGCCCTCTTCGCGGGTAAGTTTGTTCTTGCGGTATTTCTCGGGCTTTGGGAAAAATGCCATCCAGAAATAAGGCCGCTTGTAGTGGTGGCAGTAAAGGATGTGCCCCACCAGTCCGATGACTGTCACGGCCATGACGATGAGCAGGATAGCCTGGTTGGTCATGGGGACTTCCACCCTGACCGCCATGCCCATCTCGGGCATGCCCTCAGCCTCGATGTTCAGCAGGTAGGTTCCCACGGGCAGGTTGCGGTAGAAGATGCGCCGTTCGGCATCAGCCAGGTGCCACTCGTCTTCGTAGCCCTCCAGGCGGTAGCGGAAGCGGATGCCGCCGGTGTTGCCATAGACCAAGGGCTGGAACCTCACCGTGAATGTGTTGTCGTGGCGGCTCAGCGACAGCCGGTTGTCGTAGATGACGTCGTTCACCTCGGCGTCACTGAACCAGTGGTCGGTCTGAATCTCCTGCAGCACCATGGGAATCTTGTCAAAACGCTTGTCGCACAAGAGGCCGGCGTCTGCCCACACCAGTCCTCCTGTGGTGGCAACCCAGAGCGTGTCGCCACGGGTCAGTGTGGCCGAGCCGGCTTGAAACTGCATGCTCGGCAAGCCGTCGATATAGCCGAAGCGGCGGAAGCCGGCCCGGCCTGTCAGATAGAGTCCGGTGGATGTCATCACGATGAAATGGCCTTTTTTGAGCTGCTTGACTGCCAATATCGACGGAGTCTCCTCGCTGATGGCTAACTTGAGCGTCCGTGCGCTGTGACTCTTGGGGTGGTAAACCACCGGGTAGCCATATTGGGGGATGAGCAGCAGCTTGTCTCCCTGCCAGCGCTCGATGCTGCGCAACTTTCCTGTTTGGGCCAGCTGCCTGGGCACCTCGGTCACGGACAGGGCTTGGCTTTCGGGGTCGTAGACGCACAGTCCGCCCCTGGTGCTTGCCAGGCCCCGCCCGCCGCTGTCGAATCCGATGCAGAACACCTCGTTGTCGGGCAGCTGCGAGTTGCGGTCGGTGAACAGATGCTCGGCCCCTGTCCCGGCCTGTCTGAAGAACAGTCCCTTGGAGGTGCACGCCCACAGCCTTCCCTTGTGCTCTGCCAGCTGGTAGACTGAGGCCCCGGCCATGATGCTGTCTGTCAGCGTGAGCGTGTAGGCGCTCACCACACGGATGCCTCCGCCGATGGTGGCCAGCAGGTAGCTTGCGCCCTGGCGCATCATGGCGGTCACTGTCGTTGGCCGCTTGAGCCTGAGGTCTACCCTGGTCACCCGGCCGCTTGCCCGGTCGGTCACGGCCAGCCCCTCGTTGTCGGCCACCAGCACCCGGGTGCCGTCCAGCAGGTAGCTCCGTGTGTTGTGGCCCCTGCTGCGGTACCTGTCGCCGATTGCAAACGTGTGGAACAGTCCGCGGTCAAGATAGCCATAGTCGGCTCCAAAGAAGAGATAGCCCACCCAGGGTATGCCGGCAGGGTCAAGGTAGGCTGTCGCTGCCTTGTCAAAGCGCCCCCAGCCGGTGTAGTCAAACGCTGTTGGGGGTGCCGGTGGCATGGCTCGGGCGGCCGACAGCTTGCCGCCTTCCAGTCGCAGCGCCCCGTCTGGAGTACACATCAGAATGGCGTTTCCAACCTTGGCCAGCCGCGTGACGGGCTGGTCTATGCGGTCGGCCATCACGCGCTGCAGGGTCAGATGGCGCTTGTCCACCCGCCACAGTCCGCTCTGGCCGCCGGCCAGCAGGTGCTCGCCGTCTTCCTCTATCATACAGGTGAAAGGCTGTGGCTCGGCCTGTCTTTCGCCCGTTCCGCCAGCCGCCACCTGTGTGCGGACCACTCTGGTGCCGTCATAGCGGTCAATCCCCCTGTTTGAACCCAACCAAACAAAACCCAGCCGGTCACGCAGAATACAGTGGATGGAGTTGTCGGACAGTCCGTTCTCGCTGGTCACGCTGCCCCACACAGCCTCTCCGGCCACGGCCCAGCATGGCAGCTGACCAAGCAGAAGCAGGCACACGCTCACCTTGATATACAGGTCACTCATCGGATTTGTTGATGTGGTTTGATGCAAAAGTAATGCAAAGCCACCGAAAATCAAAGCCAGACCGGCTGTTTTTCCTAAAATAGCAGTAGCTTTGCACCGTAAAAGCAAGAGAGATATGGAACAGCACTATTCCCGGTCGTTCCCCGGACTGATGAGGAACAAGAAGATACTCTATGTCCACGGCTTCGCCTCGTCGGGCCGTTCGGGCACGGTGACCAGTCTGCGCCAGCTGCTGCCCGGCGCCACCGTGGTGGCCCCCGACCTGCCCGTCCACCCCGCCGAGGCTCTCGGCCTGCTGCGCGGCGTGTGCGAGCGCGAGCGCCCCGACCTGATTATAGGCACCTCCATGGGCGGCATGTATGCCGAGACCCTGCGCGGCTACGACCGCATCCTGGTGAACCCCGCCTTCCAGATGGGGCAGACCATCCTGAAGAACAACATGCTCGGGCGGGTGACCTTCCTCAACCCCCGCGAGGACGGCGTGCAGGAGTTCATGATGACCAAGCAGCTGCTGGCCGAGTACCAGGCCGCCACCGAGCAGTGCTTCGTGGGCGCTGACACGGAGAAGGCCAGCGTCTACGGCCTCTTCGGCCTGGAAGACCCCGTTGTCCACACTTTCGGCCTGTTTGCTGGGCACTATGCCAACGCCATCCACTTTCACGGCGAGCACCGGCTCAACGACAGCATCCTGCTTCACAGCGTGGTGCCCGTCATCCGCTGGATTGACGACAGGCAGGAAGGCCGCCAGCGCGAAATCATGTATGTCTGCATCGAGCGCACCGCCGAGCGCGGCGGCCAGCCCGCCCCGAGCGCCGTCAAGGCCTACCGCCAGCTGCTCGACCACTACGATGTCTATCTGGTGGGCGCCCTTCCCACCAACGACACCGCCTACGCCCCGCGCCTGCAGCAGTGGGTGGCCGACACCTTTGGCGTGGCCGCGTGGAACCGCCTGGTGCTCACCAACCGCAAGGACCTGCTCTATGGCGACTTCCTGATAGACGGAAGCGAAGCCAACGGATCGGCCGGTTTCATCGGCACGCGCATCGCCTTCGGCTCGGACACGTTCAAGACCTGGGACGACGTGATGGCGTTTGATTCGCGCCTTCACAGCGGCGAGTAGTGCGAAACGCGCCGTTTCATCGCGCGAAACGCACCGTATCGCCGCGCCAAACGCACCGTTCTGGCGTGCGAAACGCACCGTTCGGGAACGCAAAACGCACCGTTTCATCGCATGAAACGGTGCGTTTCGCATACAGACCCGGCTTGCCGTCCGCCCGGCCCCGGCTTTCGCGTCACGCCATGACCACCACCCCGCGCTGCTTCTTGCCGTCCATCATGATTTTGAGCGGGCGGTCGAAGCGCACGTGGCGCACATACGGCGTCTCGTCGACCGCCGGCATGGCGTCGAGGATGTCCTTTCTGTAGATGCCGTCGCCCGCGTAGCTGTTCACCGTGAAGTAGCCCACGCCGAACGAAGTGAGGTTCTGGAAGAAGTGCGTGCCCTGGCTCGGGTCGACACGGTAGTTCCTGAGGCCCGCCTCGACAATGACCCTCGCCGCGCTGATGTGCGGCCATTTCACCGGGACCCCCAGCCAGTAGTCGCTCGACCCCCAGCGCCCCGGGCCCACAAGGATGTAGTTTCTGCCCTCGTCAAGGAACTTCCTGTTGATGCGCTCGATGTCACTGGCCACGGCAGGGTTGTTGGCCGCCGTGTAGCTGTCGTCCGTCTTCACGTACACCACGTCGGTCACGTCCTCGCTGATGCCGTGGCCCAGCGACTTGTCCGAGCGCAGCAGGCACCGGCTGTCGGGAATGGCGTCGAGGTCGCAGTCAAGCACCTGCTTGCTGTCCACTATCGGGCGGATCTGCAGCAGGTAGAGTGTGCCCGTGCGGTCGTCGTTGATGTTGCAGGCAAACTCGATCTCCACCGGCCGCCGCATGTCCTCGGCGCCGTAGCGCTGCGCCATCTGCAGCAGTTCGGGCAGGGGGAACACCCCGTGCTGGAGCACCCCGCTGAAGGTGATGACCTTGCGCCCCCCCTCGTAGATGCCGTCGCGGATCACCTGGTCGCAGGGGTCGTAGGTCGAGGCGATGTAGCGCAGCGAGCCGTCCTTGTCGGCCTCTTTCACCCTCAGGTTCAGGATGTTGAACCCGTCGTCAACCTTGAAGTTGTCGCCCACGTGCGTCATGTCCAGCGCGTAGAAGCGCGTCTGCGTCTCGCGCAGGGCCGTCTCCATCTCGCTCGTCTGAAGCACCTGCCGCGGGTGGTACGGGCTGACCCTCAGCGTCTGTCCGCCGTCGACGATATACTTGCCCAGGCCGAGCGCCAGGCTGGCGATGCCCTCCTCGGCCTTCTCGTCGCCGATGGGGTAGTAGTTGAGCGAGCGCAGCACCCCGCTGAAGTTGGGGTAGTAGCGGTCGCCGTAGCGCTTGCCCACCACCTCCTGGAGGATGACCGCCATCTTCTCCTGGTCGATCACGTTGCTGGTGGCCGCCATGTACGCCTTGGAGTCGCGGTAGAACACCGAGGCGTAGACCCCCTTGATGGCGCAGGCCAGCATGCGCAGCATCTCGTACTTGTCGTCAAGGCAGGGAATCATGTAGGTGGAGTAGATGCCGGCGAAGGGCTGGTAGTGCGCGTCCTCCAGCAGCGACGACGAGCGCACGGCGATGGGCGCCTTGACCGCGTCGAAGAAAGTGAAGAAGTCGGCAATGAGCGAGTCGGGCAGCTGTGCCTTGAGAAAGTGCTGCAGGATGTCCTCGTCGGAGGCGTCGCTGAGGGCCACGTGGTAGAGGTTGTTCTTCTCCATGAACTCGTCGAAGAAGTCGGTGCAGAGCACCACGGTGCGCGGGATGCACACCCCGACCCCCTCGAACTGCCCGAACTCCGGGTGCCGCTTGATGATGCGGTCGAGGAAGGCCAGGCCGCGGCCCTTGCCCCCCAGCGAGCCCTCGCCGATGCGCGCGAAGTGGCTGTAGGCGTCGAACTTGCCCCGGTCGAACACCGCCACGACACCCAGGTTCTTCATGCGGCGGTACTGCACGATGGCGTCGAAGATGATCTTGCGGTGCGCGTCAACGTCCTGCAGCTTGTGCCACGTGACGTGCTTGAGGAAGGCCGACACCGGGAAGATGGCCCTGGCGCAGAGCCAGCGGCTCATGTGGTTGCGCGAGATGTGGTAGAGCATCGAGTCGTAGGGTATCTTGAAGATGTTGTCCTGCAGCTCCTTGAGCGACCGCACCCGCAGGATTTCGCGCCGCGTGGCCGGGTCGCGGAAGATGAAGTCGCCGAAGCCCATGTGCTCCTCCATGATGTTGCGCAGGTCGATGCCCATCGTCTTCGACCCCTTGTCGACAAACCTGAAGCCCGCGGCCTCGGCCAGCGGCCTGTTGGCCGCCTCCGCGCTCTGCAGGATGAGCGGCACATACTCGTCGCGCCTGCGGATTTCGCGCAGCAGCTTGAGGCCTGCGCCGGGGTCTGGCTCGCCCTCCCTGGGATAGCGCGCGTCGGAGATGACCCCGAGCGTGTTGTCGGCATACCTGTCGTAGAGCGCCATGGCCTCCTCGTAGGTGCGGGCCAGCACCACCTTGGGCCGCCCCCGCTTGCGCTGCGCCGCGGCGTGCGGGTTGAGTGCCTCGGTCGAGAACCGCTTGCTCTGCTGCAGGATGTAGCTGTACAGGTTGGGCAGGATGGCGCTGTAGAAGCGGATGCTGTCCTCGACCAGCAAAATCATCTGCACGCCCGCCTCGCGGATGTCGTGCGCGATGTTCATCTTGTCCTCGATGAGCTTGATGATGGAAAGGATGAGGTTGGTGTTGCCCAGCCAGCAGAACACATAGTCGAACATGGAGAGGTCTTCGTCCTGCATGCGGCGCGTGATGCCGTGGGAGAAGGGCGTGAGCACCACGCAGGGGATGCCCGGCGAGTCGGCCTTGACCGCCCGGGCCACGCTGAACGCGTCGTTGTCGGCATTGCCCGGCATGCAGATCACCAGGTCGATGGCCATCGACCGGAGCACCCCGTAGGCCTCCTCGGTGGTGCTCACCTGCGTGAACGTGGGCGGGTAGCGCAGCCCGAGGTCCATGTACTCGTCGAAAATCTTCTCGTCCACGCGGCCGTCGTCCTCCAGCATGAAGGCGTCATAGGGGTTGGCCACGATGAGCACATTGAAGATGCGGCGTGTCATCAGGTTGACAAACGACACGTCTTTCAGGTAGAAAGTGTTCCAGTTGTTGGCTGTCTGTTGCATCATGGGCTTGGGGTTTTGGGTGAAATTTTGTTGCAAAGGTGCGACTTTTTTTGCAAATCTGCAAAAAAAGTCGCACCTTTGCAGGTGAAAGTGCCGTTATGCCGCCCGCCCTGCATGGCACCAGGGACTGCCGGCACGCCAGGCCTCCGACTTTATGCTGAACCGCCCGCACCGGCATGCCGCCGGCCCAGGGGCAAAAGACAAGTGCCTATGAACACCCTGTTTCTCACGCAGTACAGCTGCTTGCTGACCACCGGCATCCTCGCCATGGCGCTGGGTATGTCGCGCGTTCACGTGAAGTGGCCCAACACGCGCTACGAGCAGTCGCGCTGGATGCTCTTCAGCGCAATGCTGGTGCTGGCGGCCCACTTCGCCCTCCAGATTGCCTTCGGCCTCAGGGCGTCGGGCGACGATGTGGGCGCGGTGGTCAACATCCTGTTCTTCACCCCCGCCTCGTTCCTCATCTCGTATGCCGTGCTGAACATCGAGGCGTCGCTGGTGGTGCGCCGCCGCTATGTGTGGGTGGGCGTTGGCGGCTACCTGCCCGAGCTGGCCGTCTTCCTGGCCGGCTACCTGCGGTCGGGCAGCCTGCACATCGGGTGGCCCTACCAGGTGATGCACGTGTGGTACGTGCTCTGCATGGTTGCCTTCATCCTTGTGCCCCTGCTGGAGCTGCGCCGCCGCCACCGCCGCATCAGCGACAGCACGGCGGGCGACATGGTGCCCTACGTGCGCTACTCGAAGGCCAGCCTTGCCTTTCTGTGCATATCGGCCCTGGTCAGCACCTTCGCCATCTCCTCGCGCGCGTTCCTTTATATTATAGCCCCTGTCGTGTTCTTCTCCATCTTCTTCATGGTGCTCAGCTTCGTGGCGCTGAGCTACAGCATCGAGCCTGTCGAGGAGTTCTTTGACACCAGCGAGGAGAACGACACCGGCCTCGGCACCCTTGGGCCGTCATCCGCCGAGCCCACGCCCGCGCCCCAGACCCTGCCCGAGGCCCGCGTGGCGGAAATCCGGCAGGTGCTGGACAAGTGGAGCGCCGAGGGCAATTTCCGCGAGAGCACTGTCACCATCGCCTCGCTGGCGCGCTTTGTCCGCATCTCGCGCCACGACCTCACCCTGTTCTTCGAGCAGCACCTCCACACCACCTTCCGCGTGTGGCTCAGCGACCTCAGGTTCAAGGAGGTGCAGCGCATGCTCAGGGAGTATCCCGAATACAGCAACGACATCATCTCTGCCGAGTGCGGTTTCTCCTCGCGCGCCCATCTCTACCGCATTTTCAAGCAGAAGACCGGCCTTACTCCCGGTGAGTGGAAGAACACTATCTGACATTTGACAGCCCAGACACCAGTGTTGTGCCAACCTTACGCCCATTCCCGATGGAATGGGCGTTTTTTGTTGTTTCGCGCATTCGGCACCCATTGTGCGCCGGGTGCCTATCCCAGCCTCATCCACTACGCGCCAAGGTACCAGTGCTACCCCCACACAACAGGAACGAAGCGGTGGAAGGCAAGGTGATGTTCGGGCGCAGCTCCAGGGGGCACCGGGTGTATGGCTGCCCCAGGCCCAACCCGTCGGGCGGCGGCAAGGCCGTTACTGACCTTCGGCTTACCGATGGCGGGCGGGACAGTCCCCGCCCATTCCGCTGCTCCAGGACGACAGCGCTTGACGGCCACCGCGCCACGTTCCGCCGCAGCTGCACATGGAACTATGCCAATGGATCCGGGTGATGGAACACCCTGTGGCGCCTTTCGAGGCAGAGCTGCAAGCCGAGGGACGCAGCGTGAAGCCGGGGGACGCAGCGTGAAGCCGCTGCCGGCACTCGGCCTCACCGCACCTATATGTAATAAGGTGTGACAACCCCGACGAGGAAGGCTTCTGGGGAAACTAAACCGCAACCTCTTCTGCTGGGGCGGGGGCTTGCCTCCGCCCCGCTTTCTTCCGGGCGCCGCCTGGCGCAGGGTGGGCGTGCAACAGCGTTACGGCCTTCTCTGCGTCCATAAAGATAATCGTGTCATTTTGTAAGGCGCACGTGGCAAAAGTCCCCGAGCGAGGAGCGACATACAAAACAAACGGCTGCAAAATCTCGTTTTTTTAACAAAGCGTAACTAAATGGCCCATTTTTTCAAGGTTTCCATTTGGCCTCTTTCGGAAAAACCGTTATTTTTGCCTTGTCATTCCGGCGGAATGGCACCGGTTTCTAACAAACAGTAATGACCTTATAAATTCATAAGCACTATGAAAGTAGAGAAAATCATGCAGGACTTGGAGCGCAAGCATCCGGGCGAACTGGAGTATTTGCAGGCTGTGAAAGAGGTGCTCATCTCGGTGAACGATGTGTATAACCAGCATCCCGAGTTTGAGAGAGCCAAGATTATAGAGCGTATCGTGGAGCCGGAGCGCATCGTGACTTTCCGTGTGCCCTGGGTTGACGACAAGGGCGAGGTGCAGGTGAACCTCGGCTACCGTGTGCAGTTCAACAGCGCCATCGGCCCCTACAAGGGCGGCTTGCGCTTCCACCCCTCGGTGAACCTCAGCATTCTGAAGTTCCTCGGCTTCGAGCAGACATTCAAGAACGCGCTGACCACGCTGCCCATGGGCGGCGGCAAGGGCGGCTCAGACTTCTCCATCCGCGGCCGCTCGGACAACGAGGTGATGCGCTTCTGCCAGTCCTTCATGACCGAGCTTTACCGCGTGATTGGCCCGGAGGAGGATATCCCTGCCGGAGACATCGGCGTGGGCGCGCGCGAGATAGGCTTTCTCTTTGGCATGTACAAGAAGCTCACCCACCAGTGGAGCGGCGTGCTCACTGGCAAGGGCCTGGAGTGGGGCGGCTCGCGCATCCGCCCGGAGGCCACGGGCTATGGCGCACTCTACTTCGTGAACCAGATGCTGCAGACCCACGGCCACGACATCAAGGGCAAGACGGTGGCCATCAGCGGCTTCGGCAATGTGGCCTGGGGCGCTGCCAAGAAGGCTACCGAGCTGGGCGCCAAGGTGATTACCATCTCGGGGCCTGACGGCTACATCTACGACCCGGCCGGACTTGATGACGAGAAGATTGACTATATGCTGGAGCTCCGCGCCAGCGGCAACGATGTCTGCGCGCCGTATGCCGACGAATTCCCCGAGGCCAACTTCGTGCCCGGGCGCAAGCCGTGGGAGGTGAAATGTGACATCGCCCTGCCGTGTGCCACCCAGAACGAGCTTAACGGCGGCGACGCCGACATGCTGCTGGCCAACAGGCCGCTGTGTGTGGCCGAGGTGTCCAACATGGGATGCACCGCCGAGGCTGCCGAGAAGTTTGTAGCCGCCCGCCAGCTCTTTGCCCCCGGCAAGGCTGTCAACGCCGGCGGCGTGGCCACCTCGGGCCTGGAGATGACCCAGAACGCCATCCGTCTGAGCTGGACTTCGAAGGAGGTCGACGAGAAACTGCACCAGATTATGCACAACATCCACGAGCAGTGCGTGAAATACGGCCGCCAGGCCGATGGCTATGTCGACTATGTTAAGGGTGCCAACATCGCCGGGTTCATGAAGGTGGCCAACGCCATGATGGCGCAAGGCATCGTGTGATTCGCCGCGCTGCGGCGCAGGCAAGGTTGAACAACAAGCAAGACAAGCCAATGACAGCAAGCAAAGCCGACGGGCACATAAAGAGTAAGCGTACATTTTCTCGTATTCCTAAGTTTTTTTGCCGCCACGCATCACAGTCCCTTTTGCGGACTGTGATGCTGGCTGTCGCTGTTTGTCTGTCGGCCGCGCTCCCCGCCCTTTCGCAAACGCAGAAAGGGAAAGCCACGTTCTATTCGAAGCGCGCCACCGGCGCGCGCACCAGCAGCGGCATCCGTCTGCACCATGACAGTCTGACGTGTGCCCACCGCACCCATCCTTTCGGCACGATGCTCAAGGTGACCAACCCCGGAAACGGCAAGAGCGTTGTGGTGAAGGTGACCGACCGCGGCCCCTTTGTGCGCGGCCGCATCATTGACTTGTCGTGGCGTGCGGCCAAGCAGCTGGGCATCATCTCGCAGGGGGTGGCCATGGTGGTGGTCGAGCCTTACACCTCTACCGTCGTGCCGTTCAAGCCGGCTGACACGGTGGAACTGCCCGAGATTGACTTCGAGCGCACCGACGACGCGAGCGAATATGACGCCATCCCCGACTGGCAGGAGGACGACCAGCAGTCGGCCAGGCCGTCAAGGCGTGTGGCTGAAAAAGTGTCCGCCAGAAAAGTGCCGGCCACCACTGCCGCTGCAAAGGCCAAGGCAGGTGCGCCAAGGAGAGACAAAGTCCGGAAATAGCAGCTGTCATCCTTTTCCCTGCTGTTCCGGTTCCGTTGCTTGGGTTGGAAAAGTACGTTGCAAGGGTTTGGAAAATTCCGTTGTCTGAGTTTGCAAGGCTCCGTTGCTTGGATTGCCGGACAGCGTCAGTTGGCATATAGGAAAAGGTGGCAATCATGACAAACCCAAAATTGCCGCCTTTTCGTCTTGCTACCGATTTGGGTTAAAATCAAACCACCCTTTTTGGCAAAAAAGTGTGGCTGTGCAGCAATACGGCCACTTCCGCCTTTCCATACAGTCCGTTTTGCAGCGCGAAACGCACCGTTTTGCAGCGTCATTCGGCCCGTTTCGCATGGTGGAACGCACCGTTTCGCAGTCCCGTTCGCACCGTTTTGCAGCGCGTGGCGTGCAAAGCTGAAAAAGCCGTCTCGGACTAATCCGAGACGGCTTGCCTTGGTCTGTGCGACCAGCCTGTGCTGCCCGCCTTATCTTACATACACCTTTCTCACCTGTCCGCTGGCATAGCGGATGATGTTGACACCCTTCCGGAGTGACGGCAGTTGCGCGCCGCCGAGGCTGAACACCTTGTACTCGCCCGGTGAGGCGGCGCCCGCAAAGGTGTCGGCGATGCCTTGCGGACTGGACGTGCGGTGGATATTACATTCGGCCAGCAGGAACTCGCTGAACCCTGTTCCGTTGTTCAGGAAGTTAACCACATAGTTTCCGGCCTTTGTCACGGTGAATGTCAGCTCACGCCGGCTGGCAGCCGACAGGTCGGCCGTCTTGTTGCCGTTGGCGTTGGGCGTGGCTGTGGCATAGCCGTTCTCCGCCACCACGTTGCCATTGTCGTCGAGCAGCTGCGCCTTGCACTGGGGCGTGCCCTTCCAGGCCGCCATGGCATAGGCCAGCTTGTAGGTGCCCGGGGCGAGCGTCAGCGGGCAGTCCGGCTGCCGGCCGTAGTCTGCGCTCATGATGCGCCAGTAGAGAGCTTTGCCGTAGGTGCCCGAGAACTCGGCAAAGATGCGTGCTCCCGAGCTGTAGCTGTTGGGATATTCGTGGATGTCGCCGGTGCCCTGGACGGCGCGCCATCCCTCAGGCAGAGTCCCGGCAATGGCGGCCGTGAGGTCCATCTTGTAGACGAGCGAGGCGTCGCGGAACAGCGGCTCAAGGGTGATGTGGTCGTCGGTCATTGTCAGGGTGAACGAGCCGTCGGCCTCCTCGGTCATCCGCGCGTCACCATGGATGATGTTCCATCCCGCCAGCTCGTAGCCCTCGTCGGGTGTCACGGAGAGCCTCACGGTCTGTCCCTCGCAGGCCTCTGTGCGGTCGGCGGTCACCGTGCCGTGCTCCGCCTCGCGGACGAACACGCCGTAGCGTTCGGCCTCCATGTCGGCCGGGAAGATGGTCACTTGGTCTGCCAGCATGGCGATGCCCGAGGTGTTGAGCATCAGCAGTGTGTTGTCGCCCTCGTTTAGCGTGCAGTCAATGGTGTCCTTGCGCCACTGGTTGCGCCCGGTCGTCTCAAAGCGCTTGGCGATGTTGGCCCCGCCGTTCACCCTGAAGCGCACGGTGCCGGCCTTGGCCGTGTTGGTGTAGCGCACGGCCACCTTGTAGCTGCCCGCCTTGGGCGCGCGGAAGGTGGTGGTCAGTGCGCCGCTGGCGCTCGTCCCCATGTCGATGAAGCCGTTGCCGGCGTGGCCGCGCACCCAGTTGTATGAGGAATAGTAAGGTGTGACCTCGCAGCTTTTCACGCTGCGGTAGTCCATGTCCTCGGCCTCGATGACCAGTGGCCCGGCGTAAGGCTCCGGCTGCTTGGGCGTGGCCAGCGGCGTGTTGGGCGCGGTGTCGGTGCTGCGGGCCGTCTGCGTGCCAGTGCAGTGCACCGTGAGGTCAACCGGCCCGTTGTGGCTCACGCGCAGGGTGTAGGTGCCTGTGGCGGCATCCCATGCCGAGGTGGCAGTAGCCGTGGCCTCCGCGCGCCTGGCCATGGTGTAGGCCGGCTCGGCTGTGGCCCCGTTGACCACAATCACGTCGGTCACGTTGGCTATGGTGTCGCTGCGGTAGTTGTTCAGGTAGAAGGTGATGGAGTCGGCATACTCGCGGATGAGTGCGCTGCTCAGTTTCCCCCATGTGAGGTCAAGGCTCTCGCACGAGTTGTACCTCAGGGGCACGCTGGCCCTGGCCGTGGTCTTGGCGTTCAGGTAGGAGTAGGGTGTGTAGGTGACCAGCTGGTTCTTGAAGCGCGCCACAAAGAGGTCGCCGGCGCTCACCTCGTCGGGATAAGCCTTGTTGAACGCGGACTGCTTGGCGGCGATGGAGGGCCACACCGCCTGGCGCTGCGACTTGAGCACCTTGTTGGGGATGGCGGCCGCGGTCTCGTCGTTGATGCACGGGGCCATGGGAATGGTGCCATAGCGCCCGGTGCTCTTCAGGTAAAGGTAGTTGTCCATCCACTGTCCGCTGTTGCGGTTGAACGGGTCGGCCTGCTTATAGAGGCCGTCGTAGAGGTCGCCCCAGGTGGCGTACTTGTCCTCGTCGCTGCCCGCGGTCACGTCGTTGAGCACAATCAGCTTGGTCTTTGCCACCACTTCCTCGCGCGTGGGGATGTACATGGTGCCGTCCGTCACCTTGCGGAACATGTCAATCCAGGCGTTTCTGAACCCCGGGAAGGTGCCCCAGTTGCGCCGTGTGAAGCCGTTGACCGTGCTGGTGCGCAGGTTCCGGAAGTCCTCTGTCCAGATCAGCTCCGGCCCGTCCCACACGGCTCCGCCGTTGTTCGCGGTCTGCTCCATCACCGTTCCGATGCCGGCGGCCACGGGATAGGTCTTTCCGTTGTCCTCGCCCAGCAGCGACCCGAGCGCCCCGTTCCACCCGCAGTTGTCGTAGCGCACGCCGTAGTTCTTGGCCAGTCCGGCCACAAAGGGTCCGAAGCACACCGACTCGTTGTTGTAGAAGCACGAGGAGGTGGTGTATTTGAACAGCCACAGGATGGCCTCGGGGTAGCTCTTGCAGGCCTGGAGCAGTGCAGCGTTGCTCTTCATCATGCCTACCGGGTTGAGCAGGTGCGACCAGATGTTGCCGCAGAAGCTCACGGTGAGGAAGCCGCCGTAGCGGTGGTGCATCGGCACCAGCTTGGCAAACAGGTCCAGGCGGTCCTTGATGGTGCTGGAGTACTTGTCGCCCGCCTCGCCGAAGCCCCAGAACTGCTCGGCGTAGTTCCACCCGAGGAAGTTGGGGTAGCGCTTGAAGAAATACTCGAACGTCTCCAGGTCGTTCTCCAGGATGTGCGTGTGCCCGCCCGATGCCGGCTGGCAGGTGAACCACAGGCCGTTGGCCTGGCACACCGTGGCCCACGACTTGAACGTGCGCATGTAGTTCTGCGGCCTCATGTGGATGTCCTGCTCCGTGTCATAGGCGCACGACAGCGAGAGGTTCATGCACACATAGGGCTTGATGTCCTCGGGGATGAGGTTGATGATTTTCTGAGGGTCGGCCTGGTTCCACACGTCAACGTGTACCATCCACAGCGGGTGCTGTGCGTCAACGGGGCGCCGCTGCTGGGCATGGGCGGCCTGTGCGGCCAGGGCGCAGCAAAGGGTGGCGAGGCAGAGCCTCAGCCATTTGGTTGTCTGGAAATTTGTCATGTCAGTCTTAAAATGGTCATTGTTAGTGCCTGCAAATTTACGGAAAACGGCCCAAGGCCCCTTTGCTATTTGTCGCAGAAGACTTCTTATATGTTGCAGGGCGGCCCTCCTGGCAGCGTGGCACAGGCTAAGTGGCGCCTTGCAGCGGCCGGCCGGCGGCTTTCCCCGCGCCAAGGTTGCCATGCGGCGCCCTAAGGGTTCGGCACATCATCCCACGCCGGTGGCGTCTTTCCCATGAGGTGGCGCACAAAGAAGTCGTAGCGCTTGTGCTCCCCGTAGTCCTCGCCCATGGTGTGGTGCGCCCCGGGAATCACCACCAGCTCGAAGTCCTTGTTGGCCTTGACCAGGGCGTTGGCCACCTGCATCGTGCTGGCCGGGTCCACGTTGTCGTCAAGCTCGCCCACCAGGAGCATCAGGGGCCGTTTGAGCAGGTGCGCGTTGGCCACGTTGCTGCAGGCCACATAGCTGCTGTCAACAGGCCACCCCATCCACTGCTCGTTCCACCATATCTTGTCCATCCGGTTGTCGTGGCAGCCGCAGGCGCTGTAAGCCGCCTTGTAGAAGTCGCCGTGCAGGAGCACCGCCGTGGTGCTCTCCTGCCCGCCGGCCGAGCACCCGAAGATGCCGACGCGCGTGGAGTCCATGTAGGCATAGCGCGCGCAGGCAGCCTTGATCCAGGCCATGTGGTCGGGCAGTCCGGCATCCTTCAGGTTCTTGTAGCACACCTCCTCGAACGCCTTGCCGCGCCACGAGGTGCCCATGCCGTCGACCTGCACCACGATGAAGCCCAGTTCGGCCAGCGAGGTGGCCCACCAGCTGTAGGCGTTGAACTCCTTGGGCACATAGGCGCTGCCCGGTCCGGCGTAGATATACTCGATTATGGGGTAGCTGCTGGACGGGTCGAAGTTGGACGGACGGTAAATCAGTCCGTACATGTCCGTCTTTCCGTCGCGCCCCTTGGCCACAAAGCGTTCGGGTGCGCGCCATCCCTGCGCGGTCAGCCGGCTGATGTCAGCCTCGGCCAGCCGCCGGATGAGCCGTCCGTCAGCGGCGCTCCGCAGCTCGGTGACGGGTGCGCGGTCAGGCATGCTGTACGTGTCGACGAGGTAGCGGCGGCCGGGCGAGAAGACCGCCCGGTGGTGCCCCTCCCCGGGCGTGAGGCACACCAGGTTGCGGCCGTCAAGGCCAATGGCATAGTAGTGCACGTTGTAGGGGTCCTCGCCCCTGTTCATTCCCGAGGCCGTGAAGACGATGCGGCCGTTTGGCTCGTCCACGCTGACCACCTCTCTCACACACCACGCGCCCCGGGTGAGCTGCCTTTCCACCCGCCCCTTCCTTATATTTACAAGGTAGAGGTGGTTCCAGTTGTCGCGCTCGCTCATCCAGAGCATCCGCTCTCCGTCCGCCAGGTCGTGGCGGTACAGCCGCGAGTAGTTGACAAAGGTGCCGGCCCGCTCCTCCACCACGGTGCGCAGCGCCCCCGTGGCCGCGCTCATGGCCAGCACCCGGTAGAGCTGGTGTCCGCGCCTGTTGTAGCTCATGGTCACCTCGGCCGAGTTGGGCAGCCACGCGAAGTTGCCCAGGTCATACTGGTTGTCTATCTGGGTGCGGTCGGCCTCCACGCGCTTTCCCGTTTGCAAGTCAATGATGACAGGGTAGCGCTGTGGCAGCTTGTCGCCCGGCTTGGCATACTCCTGCTTGTGGAGATAGGGCTGCAGCTGGTCTGCGGGCGACGACTCCACGTAGTAGACATAGCGTTTCTCCACCGGCACGCGGCGGCAGGCGAGCAGGTAGCGCCCGTCGGGCGAGAAGCTGAGGCGGTTGCTGTAATACTCGCCGATGGTGCCGTCGGTGGTCAGCTGGCGGCACTGCGTGTAGGGCTTCCCTTTCTCGTGGAGCACCACGTTGTGGTCTTGCACGTAGGCCTCCCACCTGTTGTCGGGCGACGGTACCACGCGCAGGTCGCGCTCCTCGTCCACCTCCATCCAGTGGCGCCTGCGCTTGCGGCCCGGTCCCTCGTCGCGGCCGGCGCGGGGCCGGTCGCGCCTGGCGCCGCTGCCGGGGCGCAGGCGGGCGATGGCCTCGCGCCAGGCCTCCTCACGGTCAAAGGTCTGCGTGGTGCCGTCGGCGGCATGCCCGAGGACATAGCGGCGGCCATCGGCCGTCTCCATGGTGTAGTGAAACGCGTCGGTGCTGTCGATCCACCGCACGTCCCGGGGCCACTGGAGCACCTTGCTGTTGGAAAACTGCTGTCTTGCGGCGTAGGCCCGCCGGTAGTCGGCCAGCGTTCCGCCGGCCGTCCTGTCTGTCGCCTGTGCCTGGCCGATGAGAGGCGCGGCAAGCGCAGCCGCGGCTGCAAAGCTCTTCAAGGTATTCATTTCTGTCGTTTTAGGGGTTTACAAGTGCAAAAGTACGAAAAAATGACCTCGCTTAAACAAAAACAACACCACCTTTGCTTAAAGCCGGAAGAAATTTCACGCCGTTTTGTTTTGTATTGCTTCCGATTTGCACTAACTTTGTAGGCACTACAACTATAAATTAAATACTATTCATCACAATGAAACAGTTTGTTTCCGCAGTCAAGGGCGCGCTTCTCGTGGCCTTGGCCATCCTGCCCGGCGTGACCCGGGCTGCCAAGCCGGTCCACGGCTATCCCATCACCCCCGTTCCGTTTACCTCGGTCAAAGTGACCCCGGGCTCCTTCTGGGGCCAGCGCCTGGAGGCCAGCAGAAAGGTAACCATACCGCTGGCGTTCCGCAAGTGCGAGGAGACCGGGCGCTACACCAACTTTGAAAAGGCGGCCCACCCCAGTGACAGCTACAAGGTGGGCGGCTTGTCGTTCGATGACACCGACCCCTACAAGACCATCGAGGGCGCAAGCTACCTGCTGCAGACCTATCCCGACAAGCGCCTGGTGGCCTACATCGACAGCGTGCTCGACATCATTGCCAAGGCACAGGAACCCGACGGCTACCTGTACACCTCGCGGACGATGAACCCCAAGCACCCCCACAACTGGTCGGGCAGCAAGCGGTGGGTCAAGGAGGAAGACCTGAGCCACGAGCTCTACAACCTGGGCCACATGGTCGAGGGGGCCATCGCCCACTACCAGGCCACCGGGTCGCGCAAGTTTCTTGACATCGCCATCCGCTATGCCGACTGCGTCTGCCGTGAGGTGGGGCCCAAGCCGGGCCAGGCGTGCGTGGTGCCCGGGCACCAGATAGCCGAGATGGCCCTGGCCAAGCTCTACCTGGTGACCGGCGACAGGAAGTACCTTGACGAGGCCAAGTTCTTCCTGGACTACCGCGGCAAGACCTCCGTCAAGAAACAGTACAGCCAGTCGCACCAGCCGGTGGTCGACCAGAGCGAGGCCGTGGGCCACGCCGTGCGCGCCGCCTATATGTATGCCGGCATGGCCGATGTGGCCGCGCTCACGGGCGACACGGCCTATATCCACGCCATAGACCGCATCTGGAGCAACATCGTTGGCAAGAAGCTGTACATCACGGGAGGCATCGGAGCCACGGCAAACGGCGAGGCCTTCGGCCGAAACTACGAGCTGCCCAACATGAGCGCCTACTGCGAGACCTGCGCGGCCATCGGCAACGTGTACGTGAACTACCGCCTCTTCCTGCTCCACGGCGAGGCCAAGTACTACGATGTGCTGGAGCGCACGCTCTACAACGGCCTCATCAGCGGCGTGTCTCTCGACGGCGGGAGCTTCTTCTATCCCAACCCGCTGGAGTCGAAGGGCCAGCACCAGCGCCAGCCCTGGTTCGGCTGTGCCTGCTGCCCCAGCAACGTCTGCCGCTTCATCCCCTCGCTGCCGGGCTATGTCTATGCCGTCAAGGACCGCTCGCTCTACGTGAACCTCTTCCTGGCCAATGACAGCGAGGTGAAGGTGGCGGGCCGCAGCGTGAGGCTCAAGCAGACGACCGACTACCCCTGGAACGGCGACATCAAGCTCACCGTGACCGAGAACAGGGCCGGCCTCTTTGCCATGAAAATCAGAATTCCCGGCTGGGTGCGCGGCGAAGTGGCCCCGGGCGGGCTGTATGACTTCTCAGACAGCCGCAGCACCGGGTTTGCCGTGACCGTCAACGGACAGGCCGTGCCCGGCGAAATCGGGGCCGACGGCTATCTCACCGTCAGCCGCAAGTGGCGCAAGGGTGACCGCGTGGACATCCATTTCGACATGGAGGCGCGCACGGTCAAGGCCGACAACCGCGTGGAGGCCGACCGCGGGCGCATTGCCGTCGAGCGCGGACCGCTGGTCTACTGCGCGGAGTTTGCCGACAACAGCTTTGACATCATGAGCGCCATCATGAACCAGCAGCCCACCTTTGCCGTGGGAACGGAAACCATCGCGGGCACCAAGGTGAAGACCCTTGTCACCGATGCGCAGACACTCGACTTCAACCGGCAGGGCAAGCTCGAGGCCAAGGATGTGCGGCTCACGCTCATTCCCTACTATGCCTGGTGCCACCGCGGCAGCGGAAACATGCGCGTGTGGCTGCCCCAGGACCTCTCGGCCTCGTCGCCCGCACGCCCTGCCACGCTGGCCTCGCTGAGCAAGCTCACCGCGTCGGTGCCCACATCGGCGCTCACTGCGGTGAACGACCGGCAGGTGCCCAGGGATGGCGACGACCGCAGCATCCCCTATTACCACTGGTGGCCCAAGAAAGGCTCGGCGGAATGGCTGGCCTACGAGTTCCCGGAGGCCACAGCCGTGCGCAGCGCCACGGTCTACTGGTTTGACGACGGCCCATGGGGAGGCTGCCGCGTGCCCAAGAGCTGGCGCGTGCTCTTCCTTGACGGCAACGGAAAGTGGCAGCCGGTGGCGGGCGCCAGCGGCTACCCCACGGTAAAGGGAAAGGCCTGCACAGTGCGCTTCACGCCCGTGACCACCAAGGCTCTGCGCCTCGAGGTGACCCTGCCCAATGACAATTCGGCCGGCATCTTCGAGTGGAGCGTGGAGTGAATGGTGGGTGATGAATGTCGAATGACAAATGACAAATGAAAAAATGAAGGTGATTCGGCGGCTTAGAACTTTTGGCTAAGCCGCCGAATCATTTCCCTTCCGGCAAACCAGACGTGCATCAGCACGGTGGAAACGTAGCCATAGTGGCGCACCATCACATAGAACCGCTCCTTGAGCGAGGCCTTGTGATGGAGTGTTGACTGCCCCTCCTCCATGTAGTTGGCCACCACGGCGTGGACATTGAGCAGGGGCAGGTGGCGCTGCTCCGCCTTTTTCATCACGCGGATGCACCAGTCTACGTCGGCCGAGAAGCGGAAGTCGAGGTCGTAGGGCGTGCGGCGGGCAATGTCAAGCCGGGCGTAGAAGGCCTGGTGGCACACCACCATGCCCCTGCGGAACGAACGCCATGACAGGTGGCACGGCGCGCTGAGGTGGCGCGGTCGCAGGTAGCGCCCGTCGCCGTCAACGATGTTGGTGTCGCCATAGAGCACGGCCGGCCACAGCGCCTTGTCGTCGCCCAGGGCCTTCACCCTGCCGGCCACCAGCTCCAGCGTGCCGTTTCCGGGCAGGCTGTCGCCCGCATTGAGAAACAGCACATAGTCGCCCGTGGCCAGGGCGAGTCCCTTGTTCATTGCGTCATAAAGTCCGCGGTCAGGTTCCGACAGCACAGTGACCTCGTGCCCCGGCGCCTCCTTTGCGCTCCGCTGGCGGTAACGCTCGGCCATGGCCACGGTGCCGTCGGTCGAAGCGCCGTCGACGATGAGGTGCTCCACGTGGGGCCATGTCTGTGTGAGCACGCTGTCGAGCGTGCGCTCCAGCACGGCGGCGGCGTTGAACGTGATGGTGACTATCGAGAACCGCATCATATCTTGTAACGTTTGAAGGCCGTGGCCTGGTTGTACACTTCGATGTAGCGCAGCGACACGGATGCCTGCGAGTAGCTGCCCTGCACCTTGCGCTGCGCCTCGGCGGCCAGGCTGTCGGGCTCGGCCTCGTCGAGCGCCCAGCGTATGCCCTTGGCCAGATCGGCCGCATCGCGGTAGGCCGCCACGTAGCCGTTGCGCAGGTGGTCGATCATCTCGGGGATGCCGCCCACCTTGAAGCCCACGCAGGGCACGCCGCAGGCCATGGCCTCCATGATGGTGTTAGGCAGGTTTTCCGACAGCGAGGGCAGTACAAACAGGTTGGCTGCGCGGTAGAGCTGCACAATGCGCCGGGTGTCGCTCACATAGCCGATGGGGTAGGTGTCGAAAGGCAGCCGCCCCTCCAGCTCCTCGGCGTGCCCGCCAAGGATGGCAACAGCCGTGTTGCCGCGCATCTCCGGGTGGCTGGCCGCCAGCAGGTTGCAGGCTTCCACCAGGTAGTCCATGCCCTTGAGGGGGTTGGTTGCCCGCTGCGACACAAAGAGAATGATGCGCCGGTCTTGTGGCAGGCTGTTGTCGAGACGCGCCTGCCGCCTGTCGCCGGGGCAGAACACGTGCGTGTCGATGGGGTTGGGGATGCTCGTCACCTGCTGCCCGGCGAGCAGCGCGCTCTTGCGCGCCTCGGAGGCCAGCCACTTGCTGCACGCCACAAAGGCCACGCTGCGGTTGTCAAGTGTCCGCCTCTTGCGGTTCCACACGCTCGCCGACAGATCCCTGTCGCTGCCTCCGCCCGGCAGCAGGCGGCAGTGGTGGCAGCGGTCCTCGAACTTCCGGCAGCCCAGGGTGAGGTGGCAGATGGCTGTGGCGGGCCAGATGTCGTGCATGGTCCACACCACAGGCTTCCCGCTGTCAAGAATCTTCCTGATACCTGCAAGCGAAAGCATGCCCTGGTTAATCCAGTGCAGGTGGATGATGTCGGCCTCCTTGAACTCATGCAGCCCGGTGATGTCGGCCCCCGTGTTGGCGATGTCAATCTCAAAGAGATGCCTTTTCGAGAAACGCTCCCTCGCGTAGATGACCATCCGCTCCCACAGAAAGTGCCATTGCTGCCACCAGTTGTGCGGCAGTCCCACTACGGTTATCTGCTCTGTCTCCTTGTCGCGCACCAGCATCTTGGCCTTCACGCCGTTGTTGTTGAGCGCCTCCATCAGCCTCTTGGCGGCCACGGCGGCACCTCCGGCTCTCTCACTCGTGTTGACTATCAGTACTCTCATACTGCAAAGATAGTGCAAAGTGAAAAAAATACAAAATAAAAGGGTGCGAAACGGCCACTTAATTTTGCATTGTTCCGCGGCTTGGCAGGGTTGACGCAGAACATACTCGCGCCCGAAACAGAGCGATAACCGGCTCGTTTCGCTTGTCTAATCGGTTTTTTGCACTATCTTTGCGGCAGCAATGCACAAGAAGAGAAACATCATCGCCCTGCTGGCCGTTGCCATTGTCTGTGTGCTGGCCATGCCGCTGCTGCCCCATCACCATCACGGCAGCGAGCCGTGCATGGTGCGCGAGCACTGCGCCGGTGACCATGCGGCGAACGACGGCAGCACCCACCACCACGGCGACCGCACGGCCTGTGTGGCCGAGGGTGGGACACTTTTCGTGCGCACACAGACAGCGGACAGTCTGGCACAGGCCAGGCTGTTACCCGCCGCCCTGCCCGGTGCAAGCCTGTGTCTCACGGTTGTGAGCGCAGACATAGCCTGCCGCCAATGCCCCCACAGGCAGCCGGGGTGCAAGTCGGCCGACCTGAGCCGCGCCAAACAGCTCAGGGCACCTCCCGCCCTTTCGCCTTTCTCATGACTGAAGGGCCGGCGCCACGCCGGCCCGCGACAGCCCTTACCTTACATTTACACCATTATTTTATCCATTTTAGCAATGAAACCATATCATTTATATATGGCTCTCATGGCTTGTATGGCCGCAACCGCCACAGGCTGCGGCCACAGCCACAGTGAGCGCGAGCACGGACATGAGGACGCTGAGGCCCATGCCGGCGAGATAACAGTAACAAAGGCGCAGGCCCGTGGGATGGGACTGCAAACGGAGACGGTTGCGGAAACCGCGTTCAGGGCGGTTATTCCCGTGAGCGGACAGCTGCTTGACAGCCAGGGCGACGAGCAGACAGTGGCCGCCACATCGAGCGGAATCGTAAGGCTTGCCAATGCCTCGGTGGCCGAGGGCACGCCCGTTGGCGCGGGGCAGGCTGTGGCCTACGTGTCGGCCCGCGACATCCAGGACGGCGACCCGGCTCTGAAGGCGAAGGCGGCCTGGGAGGCGGCGCGCGACGAATACATCAGGGCGAAGGCCCTGGTGGCCGGGCAGATTGTGTCGCAGCGGGAGTTTGCGCAAATCAGAATGCAGTATGAGACAGCCCGGGTGGCCTACGAGGCCCAGGCCCGGCGGCTCACCGCCCGCGGCGTGGCGGTGCTCTCGCCGGCGGGAGGCTATATCAAGCGGCTTCAGGTGGCCCAGGGCGAGTATGTGCAGGTGGGGCAGCCCATCGCCACCGTGACCCGGAGCCGCCGTATGCAGCTGCGCGCGGACGTGCCGGTGAACCGCGCCGGACAGCTGTCCTCGGTGACCGGGGCCAACTTCCGCATGGCCGGAACGGAGCGCGTTTACCGTCTGGACCAGCTCCATGGCAGAGTGGTGGCCCGCGCCCGCAGCGTGGATGGCGGCTCGCCCTTTGTGACCATGACGTTCGAACTGGACAACGTGGGTGACATGCTGGCCGGCGCCTTTGCCGAGGTGTGGCTGCTGGCGGCCGAAAGGCAGGGCGTGGTCACACTGCCTGTGACGGCGCTCACCGAGGAGCAGGGCGTGAAGTATGTGTATGTGCAGACTGAGCCGGAGACTTACGTGAAGCGCGAGGTGGCCACAGGCGGAACCGACGGTCTGCGCGTCGAGATAACGGGGGGGCTGGAGCCTGGCGACAGGGTGGTGACCAAGGGAGCCGTGCAGGTGAGGCTGGCGGCCGCATCGGCAGCCATCCCCGCACACAGTCATAACCATTAAGCGAAGGTGGACATGCTGAACAGGATTATCAAGTTCTCGCTGAACAACCGGCTGGTGACGCTGGTGGCCGCTGTGCTGCTGATGCTGGCCGGCCTCTATACGGCCAACACGATGGATGTCGACGTGTTCCCCGACCTCAACGCACCCACGGTGGTGGTGATGACCGAGGCCAACGGCATGGCTCCCGAGGAGGTGGAGCGGCTGGTCACCTTCCCTGTGGAGACGGCTGTCAACGGCGCCACGGACGTGCGCCGCGTGCGCTCGTCGTCAACCACGGGCTTCTCCGTCGTGTGGGTGGAATTCAACTGGGGCACCGACATCTACCGCGCGCGGCAGATTGTGTCAGAGAAAGTCGCCATGGTCAGAGACCGGCTGCCCCAGGGGGTGGGCGCACCCACGCTGGGCCCGCAGTCGTCTATCCTTGGCGAGCTGATGTTTGTGGCCCTCACAGCCGACACGACCTCGCTGCGCGACCTGCGCACGCTGGCCGACTGGACGGTGCGCCCCAGGCTGCTGGCCACGGGTGGCGTGGCCCAGGTGGCGGTGATTGGCGGCGACATCAAGGAGTACCAGCTGCTGCTTGACCCGGCGCGCATGCGGCATTACGGCGTGAGCCTGGACGAGGTGACGGCTGCCGTGCGCGACATGAACCGCAACACGGCTGGCGGCGTGCTCTACGAGTATGGCAATGAATACATTGTGCGTGGCATCCGCTCGACCTGCGACACCGCGGCTCTGGGACAGGCGCTGGTGAAAGGGGCCGGGACAGGGGCCGTCAGGCTGGGCGACATTGCCCGGGTGACCGTGGGCGACCGCACGCCGAAGATGGGCGTGGCCTCGCTCAAGGGCCGTCCCTGTGTGATGATGACGGTGACCAAGCAGCCGGGAGCCAGCACGCTGAAGCTGACCGAAAAGATTGACGAGGCCCTGGACGGCGTGCGGAAGTCGCTGCCGGCCGACGTGCAGATGACCACGGATGTCTACCGGCAGGAACGGTTCATCAACAGTTCCATTGACAACGTGAAGAAGTCGCTCTGCGAAGGGGGCTTCTTTGTGGTGCTGGTGCTGTTCATCTTCCTGATGAATGTGCGCACCACGCTCATCTCGCTGGTCACCATACCGCTGTCGCTGGTGATGTCCATCCTCACGCTCCACCTCATGGGACTGACCATCAACACCATGAGCCTGGGCGGCATGGCCATTGCCATAGGGTCGCTGGTTGACGACGCCATCGTGGATGTGGAGAACGTCTTTAAGCGGCTGCGCGAGAACCGCGGGCTGCCCGTGGCGGAGCGAAGGCCGCTGCTCACCGTCGTCTACGAGGCGTCGCGCGAGGTGCGCATGCCCATTCTCAACTCCACGCTCATCATCATCGTGAGCTTCGTCCCGCTGTTTTTCCTCACGGGCATGGAGGGGCGCATGCTCGCTCCGCTGGGCATCGCGTTCATCACGGCCCTGTGCGCCTCCACGCTGGTGGCACTCACGCTCACCCCGGTGCTGTGCAGCTATCTGCTGGGCCGCGCGAAAGGCGGCGGCGCAGAGCGCGAACCGGTGGTGGAACGGTGGCTGAAGGCTGCTTATTCGCGCGTGCTCAGCCATGTCATTGACAACAAGAGGGTGGTGCTCTCGGTCACGGGTGCAGCGCTTGTGGCCGCGGTGGCGCTGCTGGCCACGCTGGGGCGCAGCTTCCTGCCGCCTTTCAACGAAGGCTCGTTCACCATCAATGTGAGTACCATGCCGGGCATCTCGCTGGCGGAGTCTGACGGCATCGGCCGCAAGGTGGAGCAGCTGCTGCTCTCCGTCCCCGAGGTTCAGACGGTGGGGCGCAAGACCGGGCGTGCCGAGCTTGACGAGCATGCCCTCGGGGTGAACGACTCTGAGATAGAGGCTCCCTTTGTGCTGTCAGACCGTTCCAAGGACGAGGTGATAGCCGACATACGCCACAAACTGGCGGCCGTGCCGGGTGTCAACGTTGAGGTGGGCGCACCCATCACCCACCGCATTGACGCGATGCTGTCAGGAACACAGGCCAACATCGCCATCAAGCTGTTTGGCGACGACCTGAACAGGATGTACGCCCTTGGCAACCGCATCAGACAGGAGATTGCCTCGGTCGAGGGCGTGGCCGACCTCAATGTGGAACAGCAGGTGGAACGGCCGCAGCTGCAGATTGTGCCGCGCAGGGAGATGCTGGCCAAATATGGCATCACGATGGCCGAGTTTGGCGATATGGTGGGCACACTGCTGGCCGGACAGACGGTGTCGGCGGTGCATGAGGGAGCCAGAGCGTTCGACCTCATCCTGAAGGTGGGCGACGGCAGCCGGGCGGCAGCCGACCGCATACGCGACATGACGGTGAACGTCGGCGGGCAGGCTGTGCCGCTGGCCTGTATAGCCGAGGTGAAGTCGGCGGCCGGGCCGAACACCATCAACCGCGAGAACGTGGCGCGCAAGCTGGTGGTGAGCGCCAACGTGGCGGGCCGCGACCTCACGGGTGTTGTGAAAGACATACGGCGTGTCATCGCCGAACGCATCCAGCTGCCCGAAGGCTGCCACATAGAGTATGGCGGACAGTTTGAGAGCGAGCGGGCGGCCTCGCGGACACTGCTGGCCACCTCGGCCTTCTCGGTGCTTGTCATCTTCCTCCTGCTGTTCAACCAGTTCCGCAATGTCACGCAGTCGCTGGTCATCCTGCTCAACCTGCCGCTGGCGCTCATCGGCGGTGTCGTGGCGGTGTGGCTCTCGGGAGGCATCATCAGCATCCCGGCCATCATCGGCTTCATCTCGCTCTTCGGCATCGCCACGCGCAACGGAATGCTGCTCGTGGCGCGCTACAACGACCTGCGCGCCGCCGGACTCAGCCTGGCCGACAGTGTGGCCATTGGCTCGGCCGACCGGCTCAACCCCATTCTGATGACGGCGCTCACCTCGGCGCTGGCGCTCATTCCGCTGGCCTTGGGGAGCGACCTGCCGGGCAACGAGATCCAGAGTCCCATGGCCAAGGTGATTCTTGGCGGCCTGTTCACGTCGACACTGCTCAACGCGCTTGTCATTCCCATCATGTATACGATTACTAACAAAAAGACTTTATGCAAAGAACAGTCATTGTCATAGCGGCCATGGCCGCATCGGTAACGCTCTGCGCGCAGGATGGCGTGGAGCGTGTCTTGCTTGCCATCGAACAGAACAACACCACGCTGGACGCGCTGCGCAAGCGGACGGAGGCCGAGAAGGCGGGCAACCGCACGCAGACGGCCCTGCCTGACCCCGAGGTGGAGTTCGGCTACCTGTGGGGAGGCCCCGGCGGCATAGGCCACCGCAAGGATGTCACTGCCTCGCAGCAGATAGACCTGGCTACCATTGGCGGCGCGCGGCACCGCATAGTTGACGGAAAGGACGCACTGGCCGACAGCAGGCTGAGGGCTGAGCGAACGGCTATCCTCTTGGAGGCCAAGAAACTGTGTGTCGACGCCATCTACTATAACGCCCTGCTACGCCAGCTTGACCGGCGCAAGCGGAGCGCACAGGCCCTGGCAGACAGGCAGAGGCGGCGGACGGACTTGGGGGATGACAGTCGCATGGCCTATCATAACGTGTTGCTCGACCTGGCTTCCGTTGAGGCGGAAGAAAGCCGTTGTGTCACCGAACGGCAGGTGGTGATGGACGGGCTGGCCCGGCTTAACGGCGGAATGGCCGTGGAACTGGCAGACACCCTTTACCCTGCCATGGCATTGCCGTCTGACTTCGACAGCTGGCTCGCCGCGGCTGAGCGGCAGAGTGCGGCTCTCGATATTCTGAAACGCCAGGTTGAAGTGGGACGGCACCAGCTGGCCGTCAGCCGGGCCGAGGGCTTGCCCAAGCTGTCGGTGGGCTTCTCGGGCGAATATGCCAGCGACGAGCGTTACCGGGGTGTGACAATCGGCATGAGCATCCCCCTGTGGTCGAACAAAAGCAGGGTGCGGCAGGCCAGGGCGGAAGTGGCGGCGGCTGAGGCCGAACACGCTGACGCGCGCCTCCAGCTGTACAGTGAGCTGCGCGCGCTCTTCAGACGGCAGGCCGGACTGCGCCGCGTTGCCGACATTTACCGCCATGCACTGGACAGCACTTCGAACGTGGCGCTGCTGCACAAGGCCCTCGCTGCCGGCAGCATCTCGGTCGTTGACTATATCTTGGGTGCCCGTGTCCACGACGAGGCGGTGGCACGTTGGCTCGAGGCGGAGCGGCAGTGGCAGAGGGCCTGTGCCCAGCTGACAGCCGTAACACTGTGAAGCGTGGCGCTGGAAGCGGGTGATTTTGCGCACGGAATGTTTGGCAGTCTCGCCATTTTCCAGTAATTTTACCGCAGTAAACTAATGGATTGCCGCTCGCGGCCTCCAAACCGCGCGTCTGTGACGGCCCTGTCAGCGCAGCCTTGCCGATGTCTCGTGACTCCTTATTTATATGAGTAAGTGCGCAACTTGTATGTGATGGTTGCGCTACTTGAGGCTCAGCGGAACACAGCCGGCATGCAGGGAGCGTCTGGCAGGATGGATTTGGGCGGGTGGTTTAAATCCCGCCTTTGTGCCGTCCGTGTCGTGCAAGGCTTGCTGAAGCGGCATGCAAAATGACAATGCTTATGGAAAAAGACGATTTGATGCGCAGGGCCATCCACCTGGCCGAGGAGAGCGTGAAACTGGGTGGCGGCCCTTTCGGTGCCGTCATCGCCCGCAACGGCGAGATAGTGGCCGAGGCCGCCAACCGGGTCACCCTGGATTGCGACCCGACGGCACACGCTGAGGTGAGTGCCATCCGCAAGGCCACGCGCCTCTTGGGCACGTTCGACCTCAGCGGATGCGAGATTTACACCTCGTGCGAGCCTTGTCCCATGTGCCTGGGTGCCATCTACTGGGCCCACCTTGACAAGATTTACTATGCCAACAACCGTGAGGATGCGGCCAGAATTGGCTTTGACGATGCCTTCATCTACCGAGAGCTGGCGCTCAAACCCTCCGAGCGCACCAAGCCCTCTGAGGTTCTTCTGCGCGATGAGGCTGTAAAAGCCTTTGAGATGTGGGCTGAAAAGACTGACAAGACGGCCTATTGAGACCCGCCCTGTCAGCGTGTGCGTGCAAGAAAAGCCCTGTTTGAAACCGCTGAAACAGCGGGCGTGGAGTGCCGGTACAGCCCGGACTGCCGCTTGCCTTCGGACAGTCCGGGCTGTACTGTATCCGTGGCTGTTGGGCCAAGGCGCGCAGGATGTGGCGCGTCAGAGCCCGGACAGCATGTTGTGTTTGTCCAGGTTGCGTGCACCGTTCGCGTCAGACGTTCTGCTTTTCTTGTTGTACGGTAAGGGAAAAGCTTGGCCGTTGACCTCCCCTTGCCACCACGGCAACTTCCCTGTTTGCAGAAACGGAAATGCAGGTTTTCCCATGAAATAGCATATTGTGTGCGCAAACAAATGTTGATTTAGGTCAAGAAGAAAGGGATTTCTCACACATTTACATTGAAAAGTGTTGCGGTTTTCCCGATTATCCCTACCTTTGCATTGTCAAAAGGTTAATAGATTGTTTTAGGTTAGTAGTAATTTATAGTTTTAGGTTTTTAGTTATTGGTAGAAAGAAAGTTTTTAATGTGGATAACATAGGTCGCCGTGAGGCTCCCTAAACTTTCTTTTTTTTGACAGTAAATTCGCCAAAAGCTTGATGGCAGCGGCAACTGCCGCGCAGAGAGCTGAGCCGCAAGGCTGGTGAAACTAAATATACTAAAAAGGATTTTTAGTTAAACATAGGCTTGAACGCCGCTGCTCGTTGATGAGTGGCGGCGTTCTTTTTTTGGCATAGTGGCGTATTCTTGTGGCTGTGCCCGCCCCATCGGCGTGTGCCGACAAAACCAGTGGCCGCCGGCCCGCAAGGGGTTGGCGGCCGCGAATGCCTGCAACCGATAACGCACATGCAAGATGAGCTAAAGTGCTTGGGCGTGTCTGATGCCGTGCTTGGGTGTGTGAAAGGGTTAGCGGACAATCAAGACGGTGGCGTAGGCGCTGATGCCCTCCTTGCGGCCGGTGTAGCCCAAGCCCTCTGTTGTGGTGGCCTTGATGGAGATGTTGTCCTCGTCCGTTTGGAGAATGTTGGCCAAACAGGCTTTCATTGCGGGAATATGGGGGTTCATCTTGGGCTGTTCGGCGCAGATGGTCGCGTCGATGTTGCCCAGCCGGTAGCCCTTGCCGTTGACCAGGGCCATCGTCTTGCGCAGCAGCACCTTGCTGTCAATGTCCAGCGTGTCAGCCGAGGTGTCGGGAAAATGGTAGCCAATGTCGCGCAGGTTGGCCGCTCCGAGCAGCGCGTCGCAGATGGCGTGAATGAGCACATCGGCGTCGCTGTGGCCCAGCAGTCCCATTGTGTGGCTGATGCGTATGCCTCCCATCCACAGCTTGCGCCCCTCGACGAGGCGGTGTACATCGAAGCCGAAGCCCACACGGATGGCCGGTGCGCAGCCGTTTGAACAGCCTTTGGCGCTTGGCTGCGCCGCTTCGCCCCCATTGGCGGGCGTGTTGGTGAGCGTCATCTGTGAAGCAGGTCTTTGATGCCGTCCATGTCGAAGGCAAGGGTGAAACGGAGTGTCTGGTCAAGCGGGTTGCTCTGCGCCGTTGACATCACGTAGCCCACATCCAGGGAGAACACGTTCATGCGGAAGCCGCCGCCAACGGTGAAATACTTGCGGTTGCCCTTGCTCTGGCTCTCGTGGTGGTAGCCGGCGCGGAGCGAGAACTGGTCGTGGTAGACATATTCGGCTCCCACGCTCCACTGTATCTCCTCCAGCTCCTCCTTGAAACCGCCCGGGGCGTCGCTGAAGCTCTTGAAGATGCCCGAGATGGACCCCACGTCACCATATTCGTCAATCACGCGCTGGCGGTAGTCGGCCGAGCTCTCGCCCTCGTACTGCGCCGGCACTGTGGGAACCAGCAGCTTGTTGGCGTCGGCAGAGATGGAGAAGCGGTTGTATTCGTCGACAGGCACCATCAGCGATGCGCCGACACGGAGGTTGGCCGGCAGGAACTGGCTCTGCTCGTCGCCATAGTATGAAATCTTGCTGCCCACGTTGCTGATGTTCAGGCCGAGGCCCAGCTGGCACTCGCGGCTGCCCATGTTGAAGTAGTTGTTGTAGTACATGGCCACATCGGCGGCAAAGGCGGAGGCCGGTGACGACTCTTCTGAGTAGTCGTAGCGCAGGTCAGAGTAGATCCAGCGGATGGCGGCGGCCAGCGAGAAGTGCTCGCTCAGCATCAGCGAGTAGGCTGCGTCGATAGACATCTCGTAGGGTTTCACCGTCATGGCGTTGGCATCCTCCGAGGTCATCACCTCGCCGAGGGAGAAGTAGCGCAGCGACCCCGATACGGCGCTGTAGTCGCCTATGCGGTAGTAGCCGGCCACATAGGCCAGGTCAATGTCGTTGACCAGCTGGCGGAGCCACGGTGTGTAGTTGAGCGCGATGCCCGCGCGGCTGATGCAAAAGGGATATTTGGCCGGGTTCCAGTACTGCGAGTTCACGTCGGGGTCGGTTGCCGCGCCCACGTCGCCCATCCCGGCGGCGCGTGCGTCGGGCGCGATGGTCTGCGAAATCACGGCGTGCTCCACCGGGTTATACTCCTGGAGCTTGTAGTTCTGTGCCCCTGCGGCTGTCGCGGCCAGCGCGGACGCGGCCACCGCCAGGGTTCTGTGGCCTTTCAGTGTCGATAGGATTCTGTTCATGTTTCAATCAGCGTTGTCTTCCTTTTAAAACGTTGCGGTTATCTTGTTTATTGCTTAGCGGACAGTGTTTTGTCCTCGTGCGGTCTCTTTTCCGTCCTGTCGCAGCCTCCGCCAAGTGCCGGGCTGAAGGCCGCTCGCCGCTGTTTCAGGCCCCATATCCGTTGCCGGCCATTTTCCGGCCCTTGCTCTATGACTGCCGGCCAATCACAACCAGCTTCTTTGCCTTTGAGGCATAGCCGCTGCCGTCGCTGCTCATCCTCACGCGGTACAGGTAGACGCCCGTGCCCAGCGGTCGTCCGCCGCCAACGGTGAGGTCCCAGTCTATTTCCAGCACGCCGCTTTCGGGCACCGTGTTCTGCGCGCTGGTCCAGAGCAACCGTCCTGCCATGTCAAGCACGTCAACGACCACCTCCACGTTGGAACCCACGCGGTCGTGCACGATGCGGAAGGCTGTCGAGGTTACCGCCGGGTTGTGCGTGCAGTCCACCTGGAGGAGCTGCGGCTCCTGCGCCTCCACCACGTTGAAGGCCAGCTCGGCTGTCGAGGAGTTGTTCAGGATGTCCCACACCCTGAACGACAGCCGGTGCGGGCCGATGGCGAGCCGTGGCAGGCTGTAGCCCACCTTGCCCTGCCGGTAGGTGCCAAAGTCGTAGGCGAAATGGTCGTTGAGATTGTAGGTCATGTCCTGCCGGCCGTCAACCACCAGCTGGATGTCGTGGCCCACGCTGCTGCCCGCGGCGTTGATGCCGCTCTCGTCGTACACCTCGGCGATAAAGTAAGGTGTGGCGTTCACCTCTCCGCCGTTGACGAACGAGCTGCTGTTGAGGTAGCAGTAGACCGAGGGCCCGATGGAGTCGGTCTGCTGTGCGGCTGAGCCGCGGAACGCGAGCGCCGAAGTATGGCCGTGGGCCATGGCCGAGTGGTCGCCGTTCACGCCATAGATGTTCACCATTCCGTTGCCGGCGCTGTACTGGATGTCCTTTGGCACTGCAAAGTTGATGGCAAACCGTCCGTTGCGGATGCTGTCCTGTCCCTTGTAGATGTAGTTGGGATAGTCGGTGTACACATAGGCTGACTGCGACCCTGTCTCTGGGTCGGTGTCCCACAGATAGCACACCACCGTCTGCTCGGCGTCGCGCACATAGGCCGTGGCCAGGCCGTCGAAGTCGGTCACCTCCTGTCCGGCGCGCATCACCCGGCCGGTCATGGTCACCGCGCTGCCGGCCTTCATCTCAAGCGTCTTCCCGCCGGCCACCGGCTCGCCGTTGATCGAGTCGATAGCCATCTGCAGCTGCGGGCAGGCCAGCTTGAGTGCCGGGTCTCCCAGAAAGGTGTACTGCAACCTGTTGACCGAGTGGTCTGTGGAGGTGCCGGTCACCAGGCTGTTCTTGGCCTGCCGGGCCGCCTCGCCCATGCCCATTCCGCCGTTTGACGTGTCGAGCACGCGGCGAAGGTAAGCCTGGTTCATCATTGCGTTCTGCGCCTGGAACACCGTGCGTGTGGTCCCGTAGAATGCGATGGCCCCCCCATTGGGGTTGAGTATGGCTGTCTCGCCAATGTTGTCCGTCTGTCCGTCAAAGGGCATGATGTCGCACGAGGCCGTGATCCAGAGCGGAAGGTTCGGGCAGTTAGCGTTCTTGAAGTCGTTGATCACCAGCACCTTCTCGTTCGACATCATGTAGGGCGCGCCGTGACCGCTGTAGTCCATGATGAGCGCGCCGTTGTCCATGTAGTGCTTGACCTGCGCCTCCGCCTCGGGAAAGGCGTAGCCCGTTGTTGTCGAGGTGCGTTTGTAGGAATCCCAGAACACCCGTTTCACCTCGTAGCCCGGCCAGTTCTGCTCCACAATCCTTGCCGCGGTGTTGGCGTCTGCCATGTGCGCGTTGTTGTTGCCGTCGTCACCCATGAACACCAGCGTGTTCTGCCACGAGCCGGCCGCCTTGTTGTCCATGTACGCCTCAATCTTGTCGACCATAATCTTGGCCTCGCCGTCGGTGCGCACCGGGAACCGCCCCACGGCCACGTCGGTTATGCCCGTGTAGGAGTAGTCGTTGCCTTCGGTCCAGAGCCGTTCGTTGTCATCGAGCAGGCAGAAGAAGTCGTCGCTCACCAGGCACTGGGTCTCGCTGAAGGAGTTTTCGCTCTCGTAGCAGAGCAGGAAGTCGTCGGGCGAGCAGCCTGACCATCCGGTCAGGCACATGCGGTTGTCCCACGCGCCGTCGCCGAACATCACCAGGTACTTGGGCGCCTCCTCGGCCGAGGGGGCGCGGTCGTAGAGCATCTTCATGTAGCGCTTGTAGGCCGTGGCGTCGGGTGTCCCGCTGGAGAACTCGTTGAACAGCTCGTCGGCAGGCACGATGCGCACCGTCATCGAGTCGCGCTGCTCGTGCAGAGCCTTGAGCCTGCTGGCCTGTGCCAGCAGCTTCTGTGTGGTGGGTATGATAATCACCATGTCCACCGGCTGGTGGGCGTGCATGTCCTGGTTGGTGATGCGGTAGACATACTCCGGTGCGGGGAACGCTGTCCGCGACAGTTCGGGGGCCGCTTTCGTCGCCCGGCACCGCAGGTCAATGTAGTCGAGCCTGGCCATGTTGCCCGAGGTCTTGGTGAGCGTCACCTTGTTGGTGGCGGCCAGTCGCGGCAGCGTAAACACAGCCTCGCCGCTGTTGGCCTTGCTGTAGTTAGGCAGTTTGCCCACGCTCACCGTGCCCACCACGCTGTCGTTGACGGCCACTGTGACCGCCGATACGTTGTCTGACGACACCACCACGCGCAGGAACCCGCCTTCGGCGGCGTTGGCGGCGTCCAGCGTGTAGTCGTGCGGCTCGTCCTGTTCGAGGGGCTGCGCGTCAAAAAGGTTGCGCCCTCCGGAATACCAGGAGTAACTGTCTACCTCGTAGAGTGTGTGCGTGTCGTCACCCGATGGGTAGAACGCGCTCACAAAGGCAGTGCTGTCCACGGTGAGTGGCGCGCTGTCGCTCTCGGTCAGAAAGTAGTAGCCGTAGTTGCTGTAGGGGTTGCGCACGCGCCGCAGCCCCGCGTTCCAGTAGACAGGCCCGCGGCCGTAGAAGAGCCGCCGTCCGCCCGCCACGCACTGGGCCACCTCCTTGAGGTCATCGGTCTCCTTGAGGTAGTCGCCTTGGAGCACCTCGGGCTGCAGCGCGCCGCCATAGCCGTAGATCTTCACCTTGCTGATGTCGCTGAAGCCGGCGGCGCGCACCACGTCGGCTGTCAGTTCGTAGACTCCGTTCCAGGGCACCCTGATCTTGGCCCACTGCCCCTGTGCCAGCACCGAGTGGCCGGCATAACGTTCGCCGGCGCCGGCGCCGCCGGCCTCAGCCTGTGCCACCCCGCCCCGTCCTGACGGGCGCAGGGCCGCGCCCGTGTGGCGCGCCGTGGCGGTGACTGCCAGCTTGAAGCTCACCAGCTTGCGGTAGCGACCGTCGCGAAAGACGATGGGCACCAGCCACGCGCTGAGCGTTCCGCGCTTGCGGTCAATGCCCAGCTGCAGGTTCACCTCGGGGGTGTCGGGCAGCGAGTCGCCCACCAGTGCGCGCCGCTGTCCGGCGTCAGCGTGCAGGTAGCGGCTCACGTCGGCTGCTGTCATCTCCACATACTCGGGGTATTCGATGGCCACCCGGTAGGCAGAGTCGCGGAACGCTCCGTCCAGTGGGAAAGCGTGGGTGAACACCGGCAGCAGCGAGTCGATGCGCAGCTGGTCTGCCGTAAGGTTGAAAAAGCGTTGCGCCCCGGCCTGCAATGCCAGGCCGAGCGCGAAGGCCGTCATAAGTATAAGTCTCTTCATTGTGCGTGTCACTGTAAGGTTGGTCATGTCGCCGGGGTGTCCGGGTCACTTGCAGTTGAACTCCATCACCTTGCGGTCTTCCAGATAGCCCTCCAGGTGGTCGTCGATGTGCACCGGTCCCACTCCGGCCGGTGTCCCCGTGTAGAGCAGGTCGCCTGTCTTCAGGGTGAAAAACCGGCTGATGTAGGCAATCAGCTCGTCCACCCGGTAGAGCATGTCGCTGGTACACCCCTCCTGCACGGTTGTGCCGTTGATGTCAAGGTGGAAGTGCAGGGCCTGCACGTCGCGCAGCTTCTCCACCGGCACCCAGTCGCCGATGGCGGCCGCCCCGTCGAATCCCTTGCACAGCTCCCAGGGCTGTCCCGCCGCGCGCAGCTTCTGCTGCAGGTCGCGTGCGGTGAAGTCGATGCCCACCGTCACTGCGTCGTAGTAGCGGTGGGCGAACCTTTCGGGTATGCTCTTGCCCAGCCGGCATATCCTCACCACAATCTCGGTCTCGTAGTCCACCCGCTTGCACCAGTCGGGCACAAAGAAGGGCTTGCGGTCCTTGAGCAGTGCGGAGTCTGCCTTGGTGAAAATCACGGGGCTCTCCGGTTTATATAACGTTCCGTCCAGCTCTTTATTGTGCTGGATGTAGTTCATTCCGACAGCGAATATTTTCATGTCCTTGGTCTTGAATAATGCCTGTTCTCGCATTGCTGAGCGCAGCTTGTCTTCTACAAAGGCAATGCCAGCGAATGCAATGAGAACTTGTTCTCGCATTGCTGAGCGCAGCTTGTCTTCTACAAAGTTACGGTTTTTCCGCTGATTACAGCCGTTTTGGCTGTGTTTTCATGCTCAAGGCAGTGGAAATGCCACCAAAAAGGGCCGTCTCCCTTGCGGAAGACGGCCCCTGTGGGTTTCTGCTGTCGCTGTCGCGGTCAGTCAAGCTGGGCCAGCTTGTTGTTAGAGCCGAGCACGTCGACAATCTTGTGGCAGTACATCTTCTCCATTTCGTCGCGGGCGGGACCGCAGTACTTGCGGGGGTCAAACTCGCCCGGCTTCTCGGCCAGCACCTTGCGCACGGCGGCGGTAAAGGCCAGGCGGGAGTCAGAGTCGATGTTAATCTTGCACACTGCGCTCTTGGCTGCCTTGCGCAGCTGCTCCTCGGGGATGCCCACAGCGTCGGGCAGCTTGCCTCCGTACTTGTTGATCATGTCAACATACTCCTGCGGAACGGAAGACGAGCCGTGGAGCACGATGGGGAATCCGGGCAGCTTCACCATGATCTCGTCAAGCACGTCGAATGCCAGTGGCGGTGGCACGAGCCTGCCCGTCTTCGGGTCGCGGGTGCACTGCTCGGGCTTGAACTTGTAGGCACCGTGCGAAGTGCCGATGGAGATGGCCAGCGAGTCAACGCCGGTCTTCGACACGAAGTCCTGCACCTCCTCGGGCTTTGTGTAGTGGCATACCTCGGAAGACACCTCGTCCTCAACGCCGGCGAGCACGCCAAGCTCGCCCTCGACAGTCACGTCAAACTGGTGCGCGTAGTCAACCACCTTCTTGGTGAGGGCCACGTTCTCGTCGTAAGGAAGGGCCGAGCCGTCAATCATCACAGACGAGAAGCCCGTGTCAACGCAGCTCTTGCACAGCTCGAAGCTGTCGCCGTGGTCGAGGTGGAGCACAATCTCGGGGTGCTTGCAGCCCAGCTCCTTGGCGTACTGCACGGCACCTTCGGCCATGTAGCGCAGCAGCGTCTGGTTGGCGTAGTTGCGCGCGCCCTTTGACACCTGCAGGATGACCGGTGACTTCATCTCAGACGAAGCCTTGATGATGGCCTGCAGCTGCTCCATGTTGTTGAAGTTGAAGGCAGGAATGGCATAACCGCCGTTGATGGCCCGCTTAAACATCTCTCTGGTGTTTACCAAGCCCAGTGTCTTATAACTTACCATAATTCAAAGTATTTTGATGTTAATTAGAAAATTCCGCTTGTTCTGGTCGCAAAGGTAGTGCTTTAATTTGTCTCTGACAAGATTTTTCCGAGCTTTTCACGTGCGTAATCACCCATTTTCGCATTTATTTCACACTGTTTTCCACATTTTAATCAAATTGCAAAACGCACATTGCAAAACCTTTTTTAGGCAAATCCCTATCCACTTTTAGGGAAATCTTCATGGCCCTTTGTGACAAAAGGCGTACCTTTGTGGCTGTGACATTAAGGCAGCAGACAATGAAAAAAGCTTTGACTATAACACTGTGCGGCACCCTGGCGCTCTCCGGCTGCGGAAGCTACGCCGGCGAGGGAGCCTTTATGGGCAGTCAGATAGGGTCTGTGTTGGGTTCGGCCATTGGCGGCATCAACGGCGGGCCGCGCGGCGCCGACATCGGCACCATTGTGGGAATGGCTGGCGGGGCGGTGGCCGGAGCGGCCATCGGCTCGGCAGCCGACCGTGCGCAGCAGGACAGGTACGAACGCTACCAGCGCGACCGCGAGGCCGAATACAGTCCGCGCGGGCAGCGCGGGCAGCGCGGCTACAGCCAGCAGCCGGGCGGCGAGCGTGCCGCGGATGCCGGCAGCGGCTTCAACCCCACCAACAGCGGCGACGACCGCATTGACTTTGACGGCGGCGCCGCGGGCGAGTATCCGGACGGCAATGACACCTTCTCGACGGTGAAGGCCGAGGAGGTGACACCTCGCGAGCTGACCGTAGGGCAGCTGAGCAACATCAAGGGCGACTACAAGTTCCGCTTCAACGCGCTGGTCGAGGTGTGCAACGCCACCTTTGTTGACCGCTCGGGCGACGGTGTCCTGGCTGCCGGCGAGGAGAGCCAGGTGTCCTTTGACATCATGAACCGCTCCGGCAGACCCATCTACGGTCTCACGCCCACCGTGCTGGAGACCACGGGCAACAGGCACGTCCACATCTCGCCGAGCGTCAGGGTCGAGAGCATCGCCCCGGGACAGGGTGTGCGCTACACGGCCACGGTCTACGGCGACAGGCGCCTGAAGGACGGCGAGATAACGCTCCATGTGGCCGTTGTGCAGGGCGACAACGAGATTACATCGCAGATGAAGGAGTTTAACGTGCCCACTAAGAGAAAATAAACCTTTCTGAAACGGCCGTTCCCACCTTGCGGAACGGCCGTTTTTGCACTGCCGAACGCACTGTTTTGCGCGCTCGAACGCACCGTTTTGCACGCTCGAACGCACTGTTTTGCGCGCTCGAACGCACCGTTTTGCACGGTCAAACGCACCGTTTGACAAGGCCAAACGCACCTTTTCATTTTTGAAACGCCTCACCAGGCCTACGCATGTGCCCCTCCTGGCACCCAAAAGCGGCCCCCTTGCGGAGGCCGCGCGTTGTGGCAATGGCTGCACGGACAGCCCGGAAAGGCCCGCTTTCCTGTCACTGAGCGTGCGGGGACGCCCCGCCCCGGCCGCCCGCCGCCCGCGGGCAAACAGGCCCTTTTGGCGTGAAAAGAAAACGGGAAAAAGCGCGGCGAATGGCTAAAAAGCACTACCTTTGCATCATCAACAACAACTACCAAATCAGTAAGAAGACATGAGAAAGAGAATGTTGACCGTGTGGGGCCTGCTGTTGCTGGCGGTCACGGTGATGGCCCAGCCAAGGGCCAAGTATGTGTTTTACTTTATAGGCGACGGAATGGGCGTTAACCAGGTGGATGCCGCCGAGACCTATCTCGCTGCCCTGGAGGGGCGCATCGGCACCAGGAGCCTCTGCTTCCCCTCGTTCCCCTATGCCGCCTTTGTCAACACCCAGAGCGCCACCAACGGCATTACCGACTCTGCCGCCGGCGGCACGGCCCTCGCCTCGGGCCACAAGACCAAGAACGGCGCGCTCGGCGTGCTCAAGGATCTCACGACGCCCGTGACCTGCGTGGCCGACTGGGCGCGCAAGGCGGGCGCAGCGGTGGGCATCGCCACCACCGTGAGCGTTGACCACGCCACGCCGGCCGCGTTCTACGCCCACGTGGGCAGCCGCAAGGAGTATGCCACCATCGGCCAGCAGCTGGTGGACAGCGAGAACGACTTTTATGCCGGCTCGGACTTTCTGGAGCCGGACGGGCCGAAAGGGGCCGCCGCTGACCTCTACAAACAGGCCGCCGCCAAGGGCTTCACCATTGCGCGTGGCTACCGTGACTACCGGAAAAAGGCCGCCAAGGCCGGCCGCATGATCCTGTTGCAGACGGAGGAGGCCAGCAAGAGCGACCGCTACAGTCTGCCCTACGCCATCGACCGCAGGAAAGGCGACCTGTCGCTCACCGACGTGACACGCGCCGCCATCAACTTTCTCACCAAGAAACAGGGCGAGAAAAAGGGCTTCTTCCTGATGGCCGAGGGGGGCAAGATCGACTGGGCCTGCCACAGCAACGACCTGTGCTTCATCCACGAACTGATTGACATGGACAACGCCATCAGGGTGGCCTACGAGTTCTACCAGCAGCATCCCGACGAGACCCTTATCGTCGTGACCGCCGACCACGAGACAGGCGGCTTCGTGCTGGGCCGCAAGGGCTACGACCTCCACCTCGGTGTGGCTGGCAGCCAGCGCATGAGCATCGAGCGGCTGGGCAAGGAGCTGCACGCCATGCACGAGAAGTATGGCGACAGGTACAGCTGGAACGTGGTTAAAGGCTTCCTGGCCGACAACTTCGGCTTCTGGGACAAGGTGAGGCTTTCCGACAGTCAGACGCGCCGGCTGGAAACGGCCTTTGAGCACATCATGGCCGGAAAGGGCGAGAGCGTGAAGACGCTCTACCAGAAAGACGACGAGCTGGCCGCCACCGTGAGGATGGTCATGGCCGAGTGTGCCAACGTGAACTGGGGCACCTACGACCACAGCGACGGCTATGTGCCCTGCTTTGCCATCGGCGCCGGGGCCGAGCAGTTCCACGGACGCATTGACAACACCGAGATATGCAAGATGATTGCCAAGGCCGCTGGCTGGCAGCAGCAATAAAGCGGTCACCGAAAACAGGCACAGACATGAAAGAGCTGAAAGGAACAAAGACCGAAAGGAACCTGAAGGAAGCCTTTGCCGGCGAGTCGCAGGCGCGCAGCAAGTACACCTGTTTCGCCTCGAGGGCCAGGAAGGACGGCTACATGCAGATTGCAGCACTGTTCGAGGAGACCGCCGCCAACGAGGCGGAGCACGCCAAGCTGTGGCTCAAGTACCTTGAGGGCGGCGCCATCGGGGACACTGCGGCCAACCTGAAGGCTGCCGCAGAGGGCGAGAACTACGAGTGGACCGACATGTATGACCGCATGGCCAAGGAGGCCGACGCGGAGGGCTTCGCCGAGATTGCCGCCAGGATGCGCGGCGTGGCCGCCATCGAGCGCCACCACGAGGAGCGCTACCGCAAGCTGCTGGCCAACATCGGGCAGGGCGCGGTGTTCTCGCGTGCGGGCGACACCATCTGGCAGTGCCGCAACTGCGGGCACATTGTCATTAGCAGCGACGCGCCCGAGGTGTGCCCCGTGTGCGACCATCCGCAGAGCTACTTCGAGGTGATGGCCGAGAACTACTGACCGGCCCGCCGCTGGCAGGACAAGCAAGCCGGCACCCTGACTGGTCAGGGTGCCGGCTTGCTTTATGTATGCCAGGCAAACGGCGCCTCGGGGAGACTATTTCACGCTGCCCGCCTTAATCAGGTACTCGGCAATCTGAACCGCATTGAGGGCGGCGCCCTTGCGAATCTGGTCGCCGCTGAGCCAGAACGTGAGGCCGCAGTCGTCGGCAAGGTCCTTGCGCACGCGGCCCACATACACATCGTCCTTGCCGGCAGTGTCGAGCGGCATGGGGTAGACCAGGTGGGCAGGGTCGTCCTCGAGGGTCACGCCCGGGGCGGCGGCGATGGCGCGCTGCGCCTCCTCGACAGAGATGGGCCGCTCGGTCTCAATCCACACGGACTCGCAGTGGGCGCGCAGTGACGACACCCTGACGCACATGGCCGAGCATTTCACGTCGCTGTGCATAATCTTCCGCGTCTCGTTAAACATCTTCATCTCCTCCTTGGTGTAGCCGTTGGGCTGGAAAACGTCAATCTGCGGAATCACGTTGTAGGCCAGCTGGTAGGGGAACTTGCTCACCGTGACAGGCTTGCCCTCGGCCAGCTCGCGGTACTGCTGCTGCAGCTCGTCCATGGCAGCGGCCCCGGCGCCGCTCGCGCTCTGGTAGCTGGCGATGTGGATGCGCTTGATGTGGCTGAGGCGCTCCAGCGGCTTGAGCACCACCACCATCATGATGGTGGTGCAGTTGGGGTTGGCAATGATGCCGCGCGGGCGGCAGAGCGCGTCCTCGGCGTTGCACTCGGGCACCACCAGGGGCACATCCTCGTCCATGCGGAAGGCGCTGGAATTGTCGATCATCACCGCGCCAAACTTGGTGATGTCGGCCGCAAACGCCTTCGAGGTGCCCGCTCCGGCCGATGTGAAGGCGATGTCAACGCCCCTGAAGTCGTCGTTATGCTGCAGCAGTCTCACCTCATACTCCTTGCCGCGGAAGGGGTATTTCCTTCCGGCACTGCGCTCAGAGCCGAACAGCACCAGGCCGTCCAGCGGGAAGTCTCTCTCGGCAAGCACGCGCAGAAACTCCTGTCCCACGGCTCCGCTCGCGCCAACAATAGCTACTTTCATAGGTCTTTATGGGTTTGGTTAATTGTCATCATGGTCAGAAATCTGACTTGCCGGCGGCGAAAACCGGCCATATTTGTTTGCAAAAGTACAACTTTTGACCCAATAACCGTGAGGATGTGATATTTTTTTTGCACCTTTGCATAGCGAATAGCAAAAGTCTTTAAACGCTATGCCCGATATATCTCACTGCTTTCCCATCACCGACCCGACGCTCATCTTCTTCGTTGTGTTGTGCATCATCCTGCTGGCGCCCATCGTGTGCAGCAAGCTCCGCATTCCCCACATCATCGGGATGGTGCTCGCCGGCGTGCTGGTGGGACGCTACGGGCTGAACATCCTTGAGCGTGACTCGTCGTTCGAGCTTTTCGGCAGGGTGGGCGTGCTCTACATCATGTTTCTTGCGGGGCTTGAGATGAACGTGCGTGACCTGAAGAAGGAGCGCTTGCGCCTCGTTGTCTTCTCCCTGCTCACTTTCACGGTGCCTTTTGTCACTGGCTATGTCGCGGGCGTTTTCGTGCTGGGCTACTCGCCCCTTGCGTCGCTGCTGCTGTCGTGCATCCTGTCGTCAAACACGCTCATCGCCTATCCCATAGTCTGCAAGTATGGCTTGCAGCGGCACCCCAGTGTGACGCTGAGCGTAGGCTCGTCGATGATTGCGCTCACGCTGGCCCTGCTCATCCTGGCCGCCATCGTGGTGGCGGGCACGGACAGTGGCGGCACCGGCGTCACGTTCTGGGTGGCCTTTGTGGCCAGGGTGGTGGCGTTCTGCGCGGCGGCGGTGTTCCTGCTGCCCCGGCTCGTCCGCTGGTTCTTCAGCCGCTATGCCGACTCGGTGATGCTCTACATCTTTGTGCTGAGCGTGCTCTTCCTCTGCGCCGCCACTTCTGAGATGTGCGGCCTTGAGGGTATCTTTGGCGCTTTCCTCGCCGGTCTCATCTTTAACCGCTTCATCCCCGGCGTTTCACCGCTGATGAACCGCATCGAGTTCATCGGCAACGCCCTCTTTGTACCTTATTTTCTCATTGGCGTGGGCATGCTCATCGACCTCTCCGTGCTCTTCCACGGCGTTCACACCCTGTGGGTGGTGGCGTGGACGGTGGTGTTTGCCACGCTCAGCAAGGCTGCGGCGGCATACGCCTCGGCCTTTTGCTTCAAGATGCCGTGGCCGTCGGCCAACATGATGTTCGGGCTTACCGAGGCCCATGCCGCCGGCAGCATCGCCATGACCATGGTTGGCATGACGATGAAGACCGCCGGCGGGGGCTACCTGGTGGATGCGGACATGCTCAACGGTGTGGTGATGATGATTCTCTTCACCTGCATCATCAGCTCTGTCGTGGTGGAAGGCTCGGCGCGCAACATTCTGCTGCGCGAGCGCATGCAGCCATCGGAGCCCGAGTGCGGGGGCGACGACGAGAAGCTGCTGCTGCCCCTTCAGCACGCGGAGGACGCCGACGCGCTGGTGCAGCTGGCCATCCTGACCCGCAACAAGAGGCTGAACCGCGGACTGGTGGGCATCAACGTGGTGTACGACAACATGGACAGCCGCCGCAACAGGAGCGACGGCCAGCGCATACTCCGCCATGCCGAGGCCGCCGCCACGGCGGCCGACGTGAGGATGCAGACGCAGAGCCGCCTGGCCACCAACATCGCCAACGGCATCAAGCACGCCTTCAAGGAGAACGACGCCAGCGAGATTATCATGGGACTGCACCGGCGGCGCAGTCAGGCCGACTCTTTCTGGGGCGCCTACACCCAGGGGCTTGTCAGCGAGATCAACCGGCAGATTTTCATCTGCCGTATCCTCCGGCCGCTCAGCACCATCCGCCGCATAGTGGTGGCCGTGCCGTCGAGGGTCGAGTTCGAACCCGGGTTCTACCGCTGGACCGAGCGGCTCGCCCGGCTTGCCGGCAACCTTGGCTGCCGCATCTCCTTTCATGGCCGGTCAGAGACCAACGCGCTCATAGCCCGCTATCTGCAGCACCGGCACCCCGAGGTGAGGGCCGAGTTCGTGGTGATGCAGCACTGGAAGGAGATTGAACGGCTGAAAGACGAGGTGAGAGACGACCATCTGCTTGTGGTCATCTCGGCGCGCAGCGGCACCGTCTCCTACAAGCCGGCGTTCGAGAACCTGCCAAAGGAGCTGACCCTGTTCTTCCCCTCGTGCAGCCTCATCATCGTTTACCCTGACCAGAACGGGCAGCCGCAGGACGCGATGACCTTCACGGCACCGCAGCGCATCGAGCGCGAGAGTGTCTACTCCACGCTGATTGGCTGGCTGCACCGGGGGGCAAAAGGTGCTGGCGGAACAGCACAGGAGCCGGAAGGCGGCGCGCAGCAGACGGCATAGTGGCTGTGACAGATGATTAAGAACACCCATTTAACAGATAACCAAGAATGATTGCGATTCAAGGAATAAAGAAGAGCTTCGGCTCGCTGCAGGTGCTCAAGGGCATTGACCTGCACATTGACAAGGGCGAAATCGTGAGTATCGTCGGGCCGAGCGGGGCGGGCAAGACCACGCTCCTGCAGATTATCGGCACGCTCGACCGGCCGGACAGCGGCCATGTGGTGATTGACGGGACGGACATCTGCACGCTGGGCAGCAACAGGCTGGCCGACTTCCGCAACCGCAAGCTGGGATTTGTGTTCCAGTTTCACCAGCTGCTGCCGGAGTTTACGGCCATCGAGAACGTCATGATCCCGGCCTATATCGCCGGAGCGCCAACCAAACGGGCAAAAGAGCGCGCCGGCGAGCTGCTCAGGTTCATGGGACTGGCCGACCGCGCCACGCACAAGCCCAGCGAACTGTCGGGCGGCGAGAAGCAGCGGGTGGCCGTGGCCAGGGCGCTGGTGAACAACCCGCTGGTGATTCTGGCCGACGAGCCGTCGGGCAGTCTGGACACGAAGAACAAGGCGGAGCTGCACCAGCTCTTCTTCGACCTGCGCGACAAGTTCGGCCAGACCTTTGTCATCGTGACGCACGACGAGGGGCTGGCCGCCACCACCGACCGCACCATTCACATGAAGGACGGGCAGATAGGTGTGCCGCCAGCTGCCGCCGGGGCTGATGCCCGAGAGGGTGGCGGGCTTGAAGGCGTGACTGCGGATGACAGACAATGAGCATAAAAGACAACTGATGATTGAACTTGGAAAGACAAACCACCTGAAGGTGGTGAAAGGGGTTGACTTCGGACTTTACCTTGACGGCGGCGATGCAGGGGAGATTCTGCTCCCCTCGCGGTATGTCCCCGAGGGGTGCAAGCCCGGAGACGAGATTGAAGTGTTCCTGTATCTTGACCAGGACGAGCGCCTGGTGGCCACAACGCTCAAGCCGCTGGCCGAGGTGGGCGAGTTCGCCTGCCTGGAGGTGGCGTGGGTCAACGAGTATGGCGCGTTTCTTGACTGGGGCCTGATGAAGGACCTCTTCTGCCCGTTCCGCGAGCAGAAGCAGCGCATGGTCAAGGGCAAGCGCTATGTGGTGTATGTCAAGGTGGACGAGGACAGCTACCGCATCATGGCCACGGCCAAGGTGGAGAAGTACCTCTCGCCCGAGCGCCCGCCATACAGGCACGGCGACGCGGTGCCGCTGCTGGTGTGGCAGAAGACCGACCTGGGCTTCAAGGTGATTGTGGACAACAAGTACACCGGTCTGGTTTACGATGACCAGGTGTTCCGCCAGCTCTACACGGGCGACAGGCTCACGGGCTACATCGATCACATCCGGCAGGACGGAAAGATTGATGTGACCATCCAGCGCACCGGAAGGCAGCAGACACTTGACTTCAGCGCCACGCTGCTGGCCTATCTCAAGGGGCATGAAGGGCGCTGCCACCTGGGTGACAAGAGCGATGCCGCCGAAATCATGATGACGTTCAAGGTGAGCAAAAAGACGTTCAAGAAGGCGGTGGGCGACCTTTACCGCCAGCGCCTCATCTCCATATCAAACGAGGGAATCACACTGCTGTGATTCCCTCGCGGATGGCTTGATGGATTCCTGGCGGACGCTCCCGTGAATCTCCCGCCGCCATTTTGGCGCGGGCCGGAGCCGCCCGGCCTCGTCAGAGAATGCGGCCTGTGAGGCGCAACGTCATGCTGGGGTAGGTGGAAATCTTGCTCAGCACCTTGATGGCGCCGCCGTCCTTGCCGTCGGCGTCCTCCTCTGTCAGACGCTCTTTGCCGTTGTCGCCGTCAACATAGACCTTGGGCGTGCCCCAGAACTGAACGCCGAGGTCGAACTGAACGCCGATGCGCTTTTTCGGAACGGCATGGCCGAAGCCGATGCCCAGATAGGGGCGGAAGCCGGCCACCTCGAGGGTGGCGGCCACGTTGCCGTTGTGGTCGGGCGCAAGGAGGTAGTCGCCGAGGCTCAGGCCGATGCCCTTGCTGTCTTTCAGCGCTGCGGCATAGCGCTCGTCGTGGTTGAATTTGTAGATGTCCTTGAGCGCGCCGTCCTCCTTGTTGTACACTGAGATAATCTTGGAACCGCCGAAATAGGCTCCGGCGGTGACGCGGAACCCGGTCTTGAAGGGGTGGATGTCAAGCAGAACGTGGCCGGTGGTCATGCTCGTCTTGCCCTCGACGTCGAACGTTTCGGGCAGCATGTAGCCCGTTTCCTGTTCGAAGTCAGCTCCGTAGGCGCCCGCGTCCACGTCAAGCTCTGTGCCCACTTTGATGTTGGGAAAGATGTCAACGCCAGCGCGTACACCCACGTAGGGGGTGAGACAGGTGGCCGCGTCGATGGTGACGCCGGTCAGTCCGGCGCCCACGCTCACGCCAATGCGGTTGCCCAGCTTGTAGAACTCCCCGCTCTCCTGGGCGCTAGCGGCGGATGCGCCCAGCAGGGCCAGTCCGCAAATAACGAATGATTTTCTCATAAGTAACTTGTTTTGTTTGGATGTTAGGTATTGCTTGCGCTTCTGTCTGTACAGTGCAAAGTGCTGTTTACAGTTGCAAAAATAGGCAAAAATGCTGTATTTGACAAGCTGTCTTGCCGATTCTTTGCCGGAATAAGGCTCAAAACAGGAAATCTTAACCCATACCGGCCATCAGATTTCGTCCCGGGTTGCTGTTTGTTTCGTGCAGCTTGCCACGTAAGTGTTGAAGGCATAGCGGGCTATGTCGAAACACTGACGGCAGCAAGATGCCGGAAGAAACAGTGGCAAGGGGCGGAAAGAGGGAAAACCTCTCACTTCTTTTGCCTGTTTCGGTCTGATGGCCGATTTGGGTTTAACCCAAACCGGCCATCAGATTTCGTCCCGGGTTGCTGTTTGTTTCGTGCAGCTTGCCACGTAAGTGTTGAAGGCATAGCGGGCTATGGCGAAACACTTACGGCAGCAAGATGCCGGAAGAAACAGTGACAAGGGGCGGAAAGAGGGAAAACTTCTCACTTTTTTTGCCTGTTTCGGTCTGATGGCCGATTTGGGTTTAATGTAAAAACAAGAAGAGCGTTCCGACCGAACGCTCTTCTTGTTGGGGTAAATCCTGTCGCAGTCTTGCTGCGAGATGGCCGCAAGCAGCCTTACTCAGCCTTGAAACTCTCAAGGTCTTCGGCCTTGAAAGCCTTGATGTAGGCGTGGTGGGCAGTACACTCGGCCTCGGCATGGCGCACGAAGACGTTGGCGCTCTTCCTGAACAGTTCGGGCGCGCGGGTGGCATCCTCGAGCAGCAGGAGGGCCATGATGATGTCGGCGGTCATCTCGTAGAGACGGCGCGCCAGGAAGTCCTGCACGCCCTGGTTGCCCTGTTCCTTCACATAGCCCAGTGCGTCCTCGTACAGTTCGACCAGCTTTCCGATGCGCTCGCGCAGCGGTGCCGCACATTCGCAGATGGGGCGCTCCATCATCTCCCTGATGATGTTGAGGTAAGTTCCGTTGGTGATGTAGCGGATGGCCGCCACGACCTGCAGCTGCGTGGTTCCCTCGTAGATGGAGAAGATGCGCGCGTCGCGGTAGAGGCGCTGGCTCTTGTACTCCATGATGAAGCCCGAGCCGCCGTGAATCTGGATGGCGTCGTAGGCGTTCTGGTTGGCATATTCCGAGTTCATGCCCTTGGCCAGCGGTGTGAAAGCGTCGGCCAGCCGGGTGTATTTCTTCTGCTCGGCGCGCTCCTCGGGGGTGAGCTTGCGCTCGCGGGCGATGTCATCGAGAGCCTTGTAGATGTCCACATAGCGCGCTGTCTGGTAGAGAATGCTCCGGCCGGCGTCCAGCCTGGCCTTCATGCGGCTCAGCATGTCATACACAGCAGGGAAGTTGATGATGGCCGTGTCAAACTGCTTGCGCTCCCTGGCGTAGGCCAGCGCCTCGTTGTAAGCCTCCTGGCTCACGCCGACACTCTGTGCCGCGATGCCCAGGCGCGCCCCGTTCATCAGTGCCATCACATACTTGATGAGGCCCAGCCGGGTGCTTCCGCACAGCTCGCACTTCGCGTTCTTGTACACCAGCTCGCAGGTTGGCGAGCCGTGGATGCCGAGCTTGTGCTCGATGTGGCGCACAGTGACGCCTCCGTCGCGCTTGTCGTAGATGAACATTGACAGTCCGCGACCGTCGTGCGTGCCCTCCTCGGAGCGTGCCAGTACCAGGTGGATGTCGGAGTCGCCGTTGGTGATAAACCGCTTCACGCCGTTCAGCCGCCAGCAGCCGTTCTCCTTGTCGTAGCTGGCCTTGAGCATCACGCGCTGGAGGTCTGATCCGGCGTCAGGCTCCGTGAGGTCCATTGACATGGTCTCGCCGGCGCACACCCGCGGGATGTACTTCTTGCGCTGCTCCTCCGAGCCAAACTCATAGAGTGTCTCGATGCAGTCCTGGAGGCTCCAGATGTTCTGGAAGCCCGCATCGGCTGCGGCCACAATCTCCGAGGCCATGGAGTAGGGGGTGATGGGCAGGTTAAGGCCGCCGTAGCGGCGCGGCATTGACACGCCCCAGAGGCCGGCCTTGCGCGTGGCGTCCAGGTTGTCAAAGGTCTTGGAGGCGTAAACCATGCGTCCGTTCTCCAGGTGCGGGCCCTCAAGGTCAACGTCCTCGCTGTTGGGCTCGATGATGTTGGCGGCGATGTCGCCTGTGATTTCGAGCAGCCGTTTGTAGTTCTCTATGGCGTCGTCGAAGTCAACGGGAGCGTCAGCATACGTGTCCTTGTCGGTGAAGTTGCGCTCTTTGAGTTCAACGATGCGCTTCATTTCCGGGTGATTCAGGTAGAAATCGAACACCGGGTGGTCGGTATAGTAATTTGCCATTGTCTGTAAGCCTCTGTCGTTACTTGTTGTTTGCTTTATAATATTTGATCAGTTTGGGGACAACCTCCTCGACCGTGCCCACGATAACGTAGTCGGCAATCTTGTTGATGGGAGCCTCGGGGTCGCTGTTCACGGAGATGATGATGCCCGAGTCCTGCATTCCGGCGATGTGCTGAATCTGTCCCGAGATGCCGCAGGCGATGTAAACCTTGGGGTGGACGGTGACTCCCGTCTGCCCGATCTGCCTGTCGTGGTCTATCCATCCGGCATCCACGGCTGCGCGGCTGCCGCCCACCTCGCCGTGGAGCAGTCTGGCGAGCTGGAATAGCTGGTCGAATCCCTCCTTGGACCCCACGCCGTAGCCGCCGGCCACCACGATGGGTGCGCCCTTGAGGTTGTGCCTGGCGGCCTCCACATGGTGGTCGATCACCTTGACAACATAAGCCTCTGCCGACACATACCTGTCCACCTCGGGGTAAGCCACCTCGCCTTTGGCCTTGCCTTCATAGGCCGCCTTCTGCATGACACCCGAGCGCACGGTGGCCATCTGAGGCCTGTGGTCGGGGTTGACGATGGTGGCCACGATGTTGCCGCCAAAGGCCGGACGAATCTGATAGAGCAGGTTGTCATAGTGGCGGCCGCTCTTCTTGTCGTCGTACGGGCCTATTTCCAGTTCGGTGCAGTCGGCGGTGAGGCCGCTGGTGAGCGATGACGACACGCGAGGGCCGAGGTCGCGGCCGATCACGGTGGCGCCCATGAGGCATATCTGCGGCTTCTCCTCCTTAAAGAGGTTCACGAGTATGTCGGTGTGGGGGGCTGAGGTGTAGGGGAACAGTCCCTTGCCGTCGAAGACAAAGAGCTTGTCTACGCCGTAGGGAAGAATCTGCTGCTCCACCTTTCCCTTGATGTCTGTCCCGGCAACCACGGCGTGCAGCTCCACGCCAAGCTGGTTGGCCAGCTTGCGTCCCTTGGTTAGCAGTTCCTGCGACACTTCCTGTACCTGGGTGCCTTCTGTCTCACAATATACAAAAACGTTGTTCATCTTTAGTCCTCTCCCTTTTTCTTATCCGATAATCTTCTCGTCAAGCAGCTCCTTGACGAGTCCCTCGATGTCACTGTCTGAAGCTGAGAGTGTCTTGCTCTCCTTGGCCTGGAACACGATGTTCTGCACTGCCTTCACCTTGGTTGGCGAGCCGCTGAGGCCGCACTGCTTGGGGTCGCCGTCCACGTCGGCCACCGACCACTGCGTGAGTGTCAGGTAGGGGCGCTGGGCATACAGTTCCTGGTAAGGCATGTCGGCCGTGCGCTCCATCGGGGCTGTGGCGCGCTTGTATTTCATCACCAGCTTCACGTTGCACGGGCGGCAGGGGGCTGCGCTTCCGTTTACCGTTACCACCACGGGCAGGGGAGCCTCGACGGTCTCCACGCCGCCGTCAATCTGCCGGCGTATGGTGAGCTTCCCGTTTTCGCATTTCAGTATTTCCTCGGCGTAGGTCACCTGGTTGAGGCCCAGCTTCTGGGCCACCTGCGGGCCCACCTGTGCCGTGTCGCCGTCGATGGCCTGCCGTCCTCCGATGACAATGTCAACGTTGCCAATCTTCCTGATGGCCGTGGCCAGCGCATAGCTTGTGGCCAGCGTGTCGGCTCCGGCAAACAGCCGGTCGGTGAGCAGCCAGCCCGTGTCGGCCCCGCGGTAGAGGCCTTGGCGGATGACTTCGGACGCGCGTGGAGGGCCCATGGTGAGGATGCCCACGGTTGATCCCGGGTTCTGCTCCTTGAGGCGCAGGGCCTGTTCGAGTGCGTTCAGGTCTTCAGGGTTGAAGATAGCCGGCAGTGCGGCGCGGTTCACGGTGCCCTCGGCGGTCATCGCGTCCTTCCCCACATTGCGGGTGTCGGGTACTTGCTTGGCAAGCACTACAATTTTTAAACTCATAATTTTAAGTTTTTATCGTTATGTCTGATTGTCTGCTGTGCATGGCCGGCCGGCCTTGGCGGGCTTTTGGCCAATGGCGGTCACTTGAAGCTGCCGATGGCCCGCTGCGCTTCCTTCTTGCCCACCTGCCGGCTCCAGCTCACGCGCTTGTCCGTTGCGGCCCCGGGGCCTGTGTTTCCGCACTCCATGTAGCGTGCGGTCAGCTCGCGCTCCTTGGTCCAGTGGTGCCATCCCTCGGGGCGTATGTGCGCTCCCAGCTCGCAGTTCACGAACAGCGTGTAGCCGTAGTCGCGCCATGGGCGGCCCAGGTACACCTTGGTCACGCCCTTGCCGGCTGTCAGCCGGCAGTGGTCGAACACGTAGCCGACGGCCTGGTCCTTGGGTGTTGATGCCGCGGTGATATAGGAGTTGGCCTTGCTGTGAATCTCACAGTTCTCGAACAGCGCCGTTGCCGGGCCGAAGATGAAGTCGGTTGTTCCCTCGATATAGCAGTCCTTGAACAGCAGGCGCGTGCCCGGCGTGCCCGTGTAGACGGTGTCCTGGTTGCCCAGCAGCCGGCAGTTGACGAAGCGCAGGTGGTCGCCCTCGGTGTGGAGTGCCACGGCCTGTCCCAGCCTTGCGGCGTTGTTTTCGATGGTGATGTTCTTGAACGTGATGTAGCTTCCCTGCACCCTTACCGTGTAGGTGCGGAATGTGCCCATGCCCTTGGGCCTTTCAGCAGTCTTGATGTTGGCATGGTCGTCGTAGGTGATCACTGTGTTGTCGCGGTCTTCGCCCAGTATTTCGATGTTGGTGAGCCATTGCGGCACCGTGAGCTTTTCCTTGTAGGTGCCCTTTTTCACGAGAATCACCTTGTGATAGTCCATGAACGCGCGGCACACCTCCAGGGCCTCGTCCACCGTGCGGAACTGGCCGGTGCCGTCTCTCGCCACCACCAGCGTGTCCGGGTTGTCGTAGGGGTTGGCTGCCTTTGCCTCGTGTGCGAACCCGGTGGCTGCCGCCAGCAGTGCCGCCGCAATGGCTATGGATAATCTCCTTTTCATGTTTTGCCTGTCTTCCTTTTGCGCCTGCGCTTGCGTCTCCGCCCTTCCGCGCAGGTGCGGTTCTACATTATCTGTTTCACCTCCTTGAGGTCGCCAATCTTCTTGAGGTTGTTCATAATCTCCTTCACGTTGTCCCGGTCGTAGACCCTCAGCTCCAGTGTGCCCGTGAAGATGCCTTCCTCGCAGGTGATGTTCACCTTGTGGATGTTGACGTTCATCTGTTGTGAAATCACGTTGGTCACCTCGTTGAGCAGCCCTATGCGGTCGATGCCCTCCAGCTGGATTGTTGCGTCGAAGAACAGCCGCTTGTGCATCTCCCACTTCGCGTCGAGTATTCGGTTGCCATAGCTTGTCTTGAGCTTGTCGGCCACCGGGCATGCCCGCTTGTGTATCTCGATCTGGTTCTTGTTGTCGATGAATCCCAGGATGTCGTCGCCCGGTATCGGGTGGCAGCAGTTCATGAACTTGTACTGCTTGATGTTGTCGTCGGTGACGTAGATGGGCTTCTTCCTGTCGAACTTTTCAGGCACCACAAACAGCGGTGGCTGCCCCTCCCCCTCGTCCTTGCGGTCTTTCGGCGTGCTGTTAAGGAACGGTACGAACTTGCGCCAGCCCTTTGCCGCGCTTGCCTTCTTCCGCTTCCCTTTCAGCTCGTCCATGTCTTTCTCGCCTAGAATCACGGTCTTCTCGCCCAGGGCCAGGTAGAAGTCCTCGCGCTTGTCAATGTCATGGAATGCGGCGAGCCGGTCGGCCGCCGCCCCCGTCACGGGCAGGCCGTTCTTCTGCATGAACTCCGTGAACACCTCCTCGCCGCGCTTCTGGATTTCCCTGCTGTCGCGCCGCAGGATGGCCTGTATCTTAGCGCGTGCCTTTGCCGTTGACACGAAGTTGACCCACGAGGGCTGTATGTGCTGCGACTTCGACGTGAGTATTTCCACCTGGTCGCCGCTCTGCAGCTTGTGGCTCAGCGGAACCAGCTTGTGGTTCACCTTTGCGCCGATGCAGTGGCTGCCGAGGAACGTGTGGATGGAGAAGGCGAAGTCGAGCGCCGTGCACCCTGCCGGCATCGTCTTGATTTCGCCCTTTGGCGTGAATACGAATATTTCCGAGGCGAAGAGGTTCAGCTTGATGGCGTCAAGAAAGTCTATGGCGTTGGGCTGCGGGTCGTCCAGAATCTCCTTGATGGTGCGCAGCCAGTCGTTGAGCTCGCCCTCGTCCTCGGAGATTTCGGCCGAGTCGCCCTCCTTGTATTTCCAGTGTGCGGCAAATCCCTGCTCGGCAATCTCGTCCATGCGGTCCGAGCGGATCTGCACCTCTATCCACCGGCCCTGCTTCGACATCAGTGTCACGTGCAGCGCCTGGTAGCCGTTGGCCTTTGGGTGGTTGAGCCAGTCGCGCAGCCTGTCCGGGTGCGACTTGTAAATCTTGCTGATGGCCACGTAGATGTTGAAGCACTCGTTGATTTCGTCCTCCCGCTTCTTTGGCGTGAAGATGATGCGCACGGCCAGGATGTCATAGATTTCCTCGAACGTCACGTGCTTGTTCTGCATCTTGTTCCAAATGGAATAAGGGCTCTTCACGCGTTCCTTGATGGTGTATTTGAAGCCCATCTTGTCGAGGGCCTCCTTGATGGGCTGTGTGAAGCTGTCGAACAGTTCGTGGCGCGAGGCCTGTGTCGAGGCCAGCTTCTTCTGGATGGATGCATACTCCTCCGGGTGTTCGTAGCGGAAGCTCAGGTCTTCCAGCTCCGTCTTTATCTTGTACAGCCCCAGGCGGTTGGCCAGCGGGGCGTAGATATAGAGCGTCTCGCCGGCAATCTTGTACTGCTTGTTGGGCGGCTGGCTCTCCAGCGTGCGCATGTTGTGCAGCCGGTCGCAGATTTTGATGAGGATAACCCTGATGTCATCGCTCATGGTGAGCAGCAGCTTCTTGAAGTTCTCGGCCTGTGCCGACGCCTGTTCGCCGAAGATGCCGCCGCTGATTTTGGTCAGTCCGTCAACGATGCGCGCAATCTTAGGGCCAAAGATGTTCTCGATGTCCTCGATGGTGTAGTCGGTGTCCTCCACCACATCGTGGAGCAGTGCGGCGCTGATGCTCGTCGAGCCCAGCCCCACCTCCTCGCAGGCAATCTGCGCCACGGCGATGGGGTGCATGATGTAAGGCTCGCCCGACAGCCGTCGCACCCCCTTGTGCGCCTGCCTTGCAAAGTTGAAAGCCTTGGTGATGATGTCAATTTTCTGCCGGTGCCGCGAAGCCATGTAGGTTTGCAGCAGGTGGTCGAACGCCCCGGTGATCATCTTGTCATCGGCCGCCTCTCTTGTTAGCTGGTCGTCAGTCATAGGCCCTGTTGTTTTATCTTACCCTCAGTCTCTTGCCGGCCCTGATGTTTGATCCCTTGATGCCGTTGAGCCTCTTGATCCTTGCCACGGTGGTGCCGTTGCGCCTGGCAATCTCCGACAGCGTCTGTCCGGAGCGTATGGTCACCGACCTTGTGCGCTTCCTTCTCGACCTCTTGTAGGATGACTTGTGCCGGCTGCTGCGCCCGCTGCGCTTCGAGTAGGCCGGCGTCTCCTTGTTCACCGCCACTTCGGTGCGCTTGGTCAGCAGCGAGTCGGTCTTGTAGCTGTAGATGGAGTCCTCCATGTCGATGAACTGCGCCATCCTTGTCTGCGGCAGTCTCAGACACGACGGCTCCGTCTTGCCGGGCACCACGTCGCGCCGGTAGCTCGGGTTCAGTGCGCGCAGCTGCTCTTTCTCCATGCCCGTCACCGCCGCTATCTGTTCGAAGTGTACGTCCCTGTTCACCATCACCGTGTCCGTCTTGTCCGGGAGCCGTGTCCTCATCGGGCAGATGTTGTGGTCGCAGTAGTAGGTCATGATGTAGTTGGCTGCGATGAATGCCGGCACGTAGCCCCTGGTCTCCTTGGGCAGGTAGGGGTAGATGCGCCAGTAGTCGGTCTCTCCTTTCGAGCGTCGTATGGCCTTGTTGACGGTCTCCGGCCCGCAGTTGTAGGCCGCTATCACCAGGTTCCAGTCGCCGAAAATCTTGTGAAGGTCCTTCAGGTACTGTGCGGCGGCGTACGACGCCTTGATGGGGTCGCGCCTGTCGTCCACCAGCGAGTTGACGTTCAGCCCGTACATCTTGCCTGTGGTAATCATAAACTGCCACAGTCCGGTGGCGCCCACGCGCGACACGGCTGTCGGGTTGAGCGCCGACTCGATCACCGGCAGGTATTTCAGCTCCAGCGGCAGCTGGTATGCCTCCAGCGCCTCTTCGAATATCGGCATGTAAAAGTTGGAAGCCCCCAGCATGTAGCTGACCGAGTGGCGCAGCTTTCCGCTGTAAAGGTCGATGAACTTGCGCACCACGTCGTTGTAGGGCATCTCGATTACCGAGGGAATCCGGCTCAGCCGGTCCTTGTACACCTCGTCCTCGAACACCGGGTTCACGTCGCGCATCTGGCAGTCGTCAGCCTCCACCATATACTTCTTGGCCATGTAGAGGTTTATCAGACTGTCCACATCGTGTGTCATGCCCTCCGGCAGGTCGATGGCCTCCTCGTTCCCCTCCTTGTCCTTGACGACAATCTCGTCGTCACCGTGGCCTGTCTGCGCCTGGAGGGCAAGCGGAAACAGCATCAGAGTTATGCTAATGGTCTTTGAAATCTTACTCCACATTATTTATATTATATTATACACTAGTGATTGTTCGCTATGGCTGCCGCCCGGCAGCGCCGCCTCAGAAGCGCAGGCTGCACTGAAGTCCCACAGAGGCGCTGCCCGTGCGCAGCCCCGCCCCGCTGCCCATCACAGCCGGCTCGACCCTCAGGCTCAGGTCTTTCGAGATGTCAAACTCCGACAGCTCGGCGTCCACGTAGGCGTCGATGACCGAGAGCGCGTAGACCCCGACCATGCAGAAGAAGCTCATGTCGCGCCACCGGCGGTACCTGTCTTTCCGTTTCTTGAAGATAGTCTTGTAGCGGTCCTCGTTCGAGCTGTCTATCTTCTTGCCCAGGTGCAGGAACTTGTTGTAGCTGCACGTGTTGGGGTCGCTGTCCATGATGTCAAGGTAAGCCTGCGAGTAGTCGCGGTACATCATGTTGTTCCAGTTCATGGCGTAGAGGCAGCCCATGAAGCCGCCGTAGATGATGGGCAGCTTCCAGTACTTGCGGTTGTATATCTGTCCGCCGCCGGGCAGCACCAGCGCCATCCACAGCGCCCGCTGCGGGTCCGGCTTCCATGTGCTCCAGTCGCGGTGGGGCTTTGCCTTCACCCTCCCTGCCGCCTCGCCGGCGGCTGCCGAACCGGCCCGCGCCAGACTGTCGTCCGCCGTGATGGCCACTGTTGCGGCCGTCACGGCGCTGTCCGCGCCGGCCTCAGCGGCCTCAGCGGCCACGGCCTGTGCCGCCGCAGCCCCCTCGGCAAGCTGTGCGCCGGCCCATGCCGGCATTGCGAGCAGCAGCGTGCCGGCGACAAGACGCTGGCACATGCGAATGCACTCCGTTCTCATTCCACCGGTCACTCTCTTGTTCACTTGGCGCCGTCAAGGGCGTGCATTATCTGTTCGAGCTGCTCCTCGTTGTCAAAGGAGATGCTGATTTTGCCCTTGCCCTTGGGCGAGCAAGTCATCTGCACCTTGGTCTTGAAGAAGTCGGCCAGCCTGTTCTTCAGCACGTTGAACTCCTCGGGCAGCTGCGCCTTGGCCGCAATCCGCTTGCGCGCCGTGGCCACGTCCTCGCCGCTCTTGAGCATCTGCACCATTTCCTCCACCTTTCTCACGGAGTAGCCGTTCTTCTCTATCTCCTTGAACAGCTTGATTTGCATGCTCGGGCTGTCCAGGGCCAGCAGTGCGCGCGCGTGGCCCATGTCGATGACCTTGTTCTTCAGGGCCATCTGCACCTGTGCCGGCAGCTTGAGCAGCCGCATATAGTTGGTCACGGCCGCGCGGCTCTTGCCCACGCGCTCCGATATTTTCTCCTGTGTGAGCCCCGTGGTCTCGGCCAGGTGCTCGTAGGCCAGCGCTATCTCGATGGCGTTGAGGTCCTCGCGCTGGATGTTCTCCACCAGCGCCATTTCCATCACCCCCTCGTCCTCCACGGTCCTGATGTAGGCGGGTATGGCTTTCAGTCCGGCCAGCTGCGAGGCCCGCCAGCGCCGTTCGCCGGCGACAATCTGATATTTCCCCCCGGCGGTCTGCCTCAGTGTGATGGGCTGGATGATGCCTATCTCGCGGATGCTGCTGGCCAGTTCCCGCAGCGCCTCCTCGTCAAACTCGCGGCGGGGCTGGTTGGGGTTCGGCTCAATCTGGTCGAGCGCAATCTCGCTGAGGTTCGACGACCCTTGCGTGCGCACGTCGCCGGTGTCAATCAGTGCGTCCAGTCCGCGGCCGCTGCCGATGTCGTCCAGTCCGCGCCCCAGCACGTTCTTGTTGTATTTCTTGTGTACAGCCATTCGTCTCTGCTTGCTTCTTTGGGCGTGCCCCGTCCGCTGCGCCCTGCGGCGCGGCCAGCCGGGGCGCCGCCTCAGTTCTTGTTGATAATCTCCTTGGCCAGCGCCAGGTGGTTCTTGCTGCCCGTCGAGTCAGCGTCGTAGAGAATCACCGGCAGCCCGTGGCTCGGGCTCTCGCTCAGCTTCACGTTGCGCTGGATCACCGTCTTGAACACCAGCTCCTGGAAGTGCCGCTTCACCTCGTCGTAGATCTGGTTGGCCAGCCGCAGCCTCGAGTCATACATGGTCAGCAGGAACCCCTCGATCTCCAGTCCCGGGTTGAGCTTGCTCTTGATAATCTTGATGGTGTTGAGCAGCTTGCTGATGCCCTCCAGCGCGAAGTACTCGCACTGCACGGGGATGATCACCGAGTCGGCGGCCGTCAGCGAGTTCACCGTGATGAGGCCCAGCGAGGGGCTGCAGTCAATCAGAATGTAGTCGTAGTCGTCCTTGATGGGCGCCAGCAGGTTCTTGAGCACCTTTTCGCGGTCGTTCAGGTTGAGCATCTCGATTTCCGCGCCCACCAGGTCGATGTGGCTGGGGATGATGTCCAGTCCGTCAATGTCGGTTGTGTAGATGGCGTCGCGCACGTCGGCATGGTCAATGATGCACTCGTATAGCGAACAGTCCACACTCTTGATGTCCACGCCCAGTCCGCTCGAGGCATTGGCCTGCGGGTCGGCGTCGACCACCAGCACGCTCTTTTCGAGCGTGGCCAGCGAGGCCGCAAGGTTGATGGTTGTGGTCGTCTTTCCCACGCCACCTTTCTGGTTTGCTAATGCGATGATTTTACCCATTTGCAGTCAAAAACTTAGTGTTCTAGTTTGCAAAGATATACATTTTGGGCGAGAAAACGCCATGTATCGGCCATTTTTAGTATTTTTGCATCTTGAAAATATCCTTTGACGAACATGACTGAACAGCAACCCTTTATCCTCATCTCCAACGATGACGGCTACTCTGCCCCCGGCCTCCTGGCGCTTGTGCGCGCCCTGCGCTCCCTGGCCCGCCTGCTGGTCTGCGCCCCCGAGTCGCCCCGCAGCGGCTTCGCGTGCGCCTTCTCGTCGGCAACACCCCTCACCCTCAAGCTCCGCCGCAGCGAGGAGGGCCTTGAGGTGTGGTCGTGCAACGGCACCCCCGTCGACTGCGTGAAGATGGCCTTGAGCCAGCTCTGCGCCGGCCGCCGCCCCGACATGGTGATAGGCGGCATAAACCATGGCGACAACGCCTCGGTCAACGTGCACTACTCGGGCACAATGGGGGTCACCCTCGAGGGTTGCATGAAGCACATCCCCTCTGTGGCCTTCTCGCTGTGCGACCACAGGGAAGAGGCCGATTTCGAGCCGCTTGTACCCTATGTCCGCGACATGACGGCCCGCGTGCTGGCCGGCGGGCTGCCCCGCGGGGTCTGCCTCAATGTCAACTTCCCCCTGGCCCCGTCGTTCCGCGGCGTCCGCGTGTGCCGCATGGCCTACGGCTCGTGGGGGCGCGAGGTGGTGAAGTGCCGCCACCCGCGCGGCTACGACTACTATTGGATGGTGGGCGAGTACACTGACGACGAGCCCCGGGCCGAGGACACTGACAGCTGGGCCCTCGCCCACGGCTATGTGGCCGTCACCCCAACGCGCATTGATGTGACCGCCCACGAGGCCGTGGGGCTGGTCAAGGGACTGCTTGACTGCTGACAACCGCCCCATGAAATACTACCTTATCGTTGGCGAGGCCAGCGGCGACCTGCACGCCTCGCGCCTGATGGAGGCCCTCAAGCGCCGCGACCCCCGGGCCGACTTCCGCTTTTTCGGCGGCGACCTGATGGCCGCCCAGGGCGGCCACCGCGTGCGCCACTACCGCAAACTGGCCTATATGGGCTTTGTCCCCGTGCTCCTCCACCTGCCCGCTATCCTCGCCGGCATGCGCCTGTGCAGGCGCGACATCGTGGCGTGGCAGCCCGACGTGGTGATTCTGGTCGACTATCCCGGCTTCAACCTCAGCATGGCCCGCTATGTGAAACGCCACACGCGGATACCCGTGTTCTACTATATCGCGCCCAAGATATGGGCCTGGAAGGAATACCGCATCAAGGACATCAGGCGCAACGTAGACCAGCTGTTCTCCATCCTGCCGTTCGAGGTGCCCTTCTTCGAGCGCAAGCACCATTACCCCATCCACTATGTGGGCAACCCCACGGCCGACGAGGTGAGCGCCTTCCGCCGCACCTTCCGCGGCGCAGCCCCTGGCGGCCGTCCCGTGGTCGCCCTGCTCGCCGGCAGCCGCGTGCAGGAAATCCGTGACAACCTGCCCGCCATGCTCCGCGCCTCGGCCGGCCTTGCCAGCCGCTACGAGCTGGTGGTGGCCGCCGCCCCCGGCGTGGACATGGCCGTTTACCGCCCCCTGCTCGCCGGCTACCCCGTGCGCGTGGTGCGCAACCAGACCTATCCGCTGCTGGCCCAGGCCACGGCCGCCCTCGTGACCAGCGGCACCGCCACCCTCGAGACCGCCCTGTTCGGCGTGCCCCAGGTGGTGTGCTACAGGACGCCGCTGCCCAGGCTCGTCGCCTTTTTGCGCCGCCGGCTGCTCAAAGTACCTTACATCTCGCTGGTCAACCTCATTGCCGGCCGCGAGGTGGTGCCCGAGCTGGTGGCCGACACCTTTACGGTTGACAACATCCGCCGCCACCTGCTGGCCGTCCTCCCGGGCGGAGACGCTCGCGAAAAGATGCTTGCCGGCTATGGCGAAGTGCGCCGGCTGCTGGGCGGCGAGGGTGCGCCCGACAATGCCGCCCGACTGATGGTTGAGCTGTTGGAAAAGCACAAAAATTAACATTCAGCCCCCCTTCTGTTTAACAATTCATTCTCTCCCGGACTAGGGTGAGATAGCGCGCGGCATGCCGCAAATGTCCTGCGGAAAGCAGGCAAAAGGCCGTTGGCCTTGTGGTTGAGGCCCCCCTTGACTGTGAAACGGCCCGGATGACGCGGCGGGACGGCGCGTTTGGCTTGCCGGGATGCACCGTCCTGCCGCGTCATACAGCCCTTTTGGCGTGCCCGAACAGACCGTTTTGCAGAGCCGTATTTTGCACAGATCACGATGAAAAACATTATCTTGCACACAGCCAGCTGCTTGCCGGTGCACACACGAGCGTGCAGCGGTTGAAGCCAGCGGCCTTTCGGTTCGGAAAAACGCAAGGATTTCGGGTTTTGACCGTGGTGAAATTTAAGAGTTGAAAGGTTTGTTAACACTGTTTGCTGCCGTCAGTGCGGGAGCTGTTGCAGACGGTGGCTCCAGCGCTGCCGGCTGCAAGCCGCCCGTAAAAAGCGGCCACCGCGGCGGCGTCGGATGACAGGTTTGAGGTGAAGATGAGGCGAACTTATGGCCTGATGTGCCGAAAATGTTGTACCTTTGCATCCGAATAGCAACCAGAACGAATTATTTTTTTTATTATCACCAGTAAGGATTTATGAGAAAAGAATGGCGAGGGTTCAGGGGAACCCTGTGGACATCCGAAGTGAATTTGCGAGATTTTATTCAGAACAACTACACCGCCTACGACGGTGACGAGTCGTTCCTGGCCGGGCCGACAGCGGCCACCCGCCAGCTCTGGGGCCAGCTCCAGGAGCTGCAGCGCGAGGAGCGGGCCAAGGGAGGCGTGCTCGACATGGAGACCGAGGTCGTGTCGGGCATGACAGCCTACGGCCCCGGCTACATCGGCCCCGGCACCAAGGAGCTGGAGAAGGTGGTGGGACTGCAGACCGACAAGCCGCTCAAGCGCGCCTTCATGCCCTTTGGCGGCATCAAGATGGCCGAGCAGGCCTGCACAACCTACGGCTACCAGCCCTCAGAGAAGCTGCACGAGATTTTCACCAAATACTGCAAGACCCACAACGACGGCGTGTTTGACGCCTACACGGAGGAAATGAAGTCCGTGCGCCACAACCACATCCTCACCGGCCTGCCCGACACCTACGGGCGCGGGCGCATCGTGGGCGACTACCGCCGCGTGGCCCTCTACGGCATTGACTTCCTCATTGCCCAGAAGGAGAGCGACAAGCGCAACTGCGGCTGCGGCGTGATGAGCGACGGCGTCATCCGGCTGCGCGAGGAGATTTCCATGCAAATCAAGGCCCTCAGGGAGATGAAGCGCATGGCCGAAATCTACGGCTACGACATCTCGCAGCCGGCCGGCAGCGCCCGCGAGGCCGTGCAGTGGCTCTATTTCGGCTACCTGGCCGCCATCAAGACCCAGAACGGCGCCGCCATGTCGGTGGGCCGCGTGTCGACCTTCCTTGACATCTACATCAGCCGTGACCTCCGCGAGGGCACACTCACCGAGAGCGAGGCCCAGGAACTCATCGACCACCTGGTGATGAAGTTCCGCATGGTGAAGTTCGCCCGCATCCCCTCCTATAACCAGCTGTTCAGCGGCGACCCCGTGTGGGCCACCCTGGAAGTGGGCGGCATCGGAGTGGACGGGCGGCACATGGTGACCAGGAACGACTTCCGCTTCCTGCACACGCTGGAGAACATGGGGCCCAGTCCCGAGCCCAACCTCACCGTGCTGTACAGCCCACGGCTCCCGGACGGCTTCAAGCGCTACGCGGCCTCCATCTCGGTGACCACCAGCTCGATACAGTATGAGAACGACGAGGTGATGCGTCCCGTGTGGGGCGACGACTACTCCATCTGCTGCTGCGTGAGCGCCACCCAGACGGGCAAGGAGATGCAGTTCTTCGGCGCGCGGGCCAACCTGGCCAAGTGTCTGCTCTATGCCTGCAACGGCGGCGTGGACGCCAAGAGCCGCGAGCAGGTGGCGCCGGGCTTCCGCCCCATCCGTGACGAGTATCTCACGTGGGAGGAGCTGGCGCCGCGCTTCGACCAGGCCATGGACTGGCTGGCCGGGGTGTACGTGAACACGCTCAACCTCATCCACTACATGCACGACAAGTACTTTTACGAGGCGGCCGAGATGGCGCTCATCGACACCGACGTGCGCCGCACCTTCGCCACCGGCATCGCCGGCTTCTCGCACGTGGTCGACTCCATCTCGGCGGTGAAGTATGCCAAGGTGCGGATGGTGCGCGACGAGGAGGGCTTCAACGTTGACTACGTGGCCGAGGGCGACTTCCCCCGCTATGGCAACGACGACGACCGCGCCGACGACATTGCCGTGTGGCTGCTCAAGACGTTTGTCACCAAGATACGCAAGCACAAGACCTACCGCGACAGCGAGCCCACGACAAGCATCCTCACCATCACCTCGAACGTGGTGTACGGCAAGTACACGGGCAACCTGCCCGACGGCCGGCGCGGCGGAACGCCGCTGGCGCCCGGGGCCAACCCCAGCTACGGCGCGGAGAAGAACGGCCTGCTGGCCTCGCTCAACTCGGTGGCCAAGCTGCCTTACGAGTATGCCCTCGACGGCATCTCGAACACCCAGACCATCAGCCCCGACACGCTGGGGCACAGTGACGAGGAGCGCAGCCGCACGCTCGTGGGCGTGCTCGACGGCTATTTCAGCCGCGGCGCCCACCACCTGAACGTCAACGTGTTCGGCATGGACAAGCTGCGCGACGCCATGGAGCATCCCGAGAAGCCCGAGTATGCCAACTTCACCATCCGCGTGAGCGGGTATGCCGTGAAGTTCATCGACCTCACGCGCGAGCAGCAGCTGGATGTCATCGCGCGCCAGGCGCACGAGAGAATGTAATCACTCTTCATTCTTCATTTCAGAACTATGAATATCGAAAGTCAGATAACCGGTAAGGTGCTGGAGGGTGTCAGGACACTCTACGGCCAGGAGGCACCCGTGAAGATGGTGCAGTTGCAGAAGACGAAGCGCGAGTTCGAGGGGAACCTCACGCTGGTGGTGTTCCCCTTCGTGAAGATGGCCCGCAAGAAGCCCGAGGAGGTGGGCGAGGAGCTGGGCCGGTATCTCGCCGCACACTGCGACGCGGTGGCGGGCTACAACGTGGTCAAGGGCTTCCTCAACCTCGTCGTGGCCCAGGAGGCCTGGCGGCAGATGCTCCGCGACATTGACAGCGACCCCCACTTTGGCGAGCGCAAGGCCACGGCCGGCAGCCCGCTGGTGATGATCGAGTACTCGTCGCCCAACACCAACAAGCCCCTGCACCTCGGCCACGTGCGCAACAACCTGCTGGGCTGGAGCCTGGCGCAGATCATGGAGGCCAACGGCAACCGCGTGGTCAAGACCAACATCGTCAACGACCGCGGCATACACATCTGCAAGTCCATGCTCGCCTGGCTCAAGTGGGGCAACGGCGAGACGCCCGAGAGCAGCGGCAAGAAGGGCGACCACCTTATCGGCGACTACTATGTGGCCTTCGACAAGCACTACCGCGAGGAGGTGAAGCAGCTCAAGGCGCAGTATGTGGCCGGCGGCATGGACGAGGAGGCTGCCGAGAAGAAGGCCAAGGAGGAGGCCCCCCTCATCAAGGAGGCGCACGCCATGCTGGTGAAGTGGGAGCAGAACGACCCCGAGGTGCGCGCGCTCTGGAAGCGGATGAACGACTGGGTGTACGCCGGGTTCGCCGAGACCTACAAGGCACTCGGCGTGAGCTTCGACAAGATTTACTACGAGAGTGACACCTACCTCAAAGGCAAGGCGAAGGTGGAGGAGGGGCTGGCCAAGGGCCTCTTCTTCCGCAAGCCCGACAACAGCGTGTGGGCCGACCTCACCGGCGAGGGGCTCGACCAGAAGCTGCTGCTCCGCTCCGACGGCACCAGCGTGTACATGACGCAGGACATCGGCACGGCCGAGATGCGCTTCAAGGACTATCCCATCGACAAGATGATCTATGTGGTGGGCAACGAGCAGAACTACCACTTCCAGGTGCTCTCCATCCTGCTTGACCGCCTGGGCTTCAAGTGGGGCAAGGAGCTGGTGCACTTCTCCTATGGCATGGTGGAGCTGCCCAACGGCAAGATGAAGAGCCGCGAGGGTACCGTGGTGGACGCTGACGACCTGGTGGCCGAGATGATTGCCGACGCCCGCAAGACAAGCGAGGAGCTGGGCAAGTTCGACGACATCTCTGAGAGCGAGCGAAGCGAGATAGCGCGCATCGTGGGCATGGGCGCGCTGAAATATTTCATCCTCAAGGTGGACGCCCGCAAGAACATGCTGTTCAACCCCGAGGAGAGCATCGACTTCAACGGCAACACCGGGCCGTTCATCCAGTACACCTACGCCCGCATACGCAGCATCCTGCGCAAGGCGGCCGACCAGGGCATCAGTGCCGGCAGCCTGCCGGACGGGGCCCCGGTGAGTGTCAAGGAGGCTGAGCTGATTCAGAAGATGAACGAGTTTGGCGCAGCCGTGGCCCAGGCCGGCAAGGACTACAGTCCGAGCGGCATCGCCAACTACTGCTACGAGCTGACCAAGGAGTTCAACCAGTTCTATCACGATTACAGCATTCTCAAGGAAGAGGACGAGGCCACAAAGATATTCCGCCTGGTGCTGGCGCGCAACGTGGCCAAAATCATCAAGAACGGCATGGCCCTGCTGGGCATCGAGGTGCCCGAGAGAATGTAAGCAAACGCCGTGAAGCATGAGTAACAATCTGCCGCCAAGCCCGCCCGACTGGCGTAACGACACGGTGCTGCACTTGCCTCCCGAGGTGAGGGCCGACGCCATTGCGGTTGACGCGGCCTGCAGCGGCAACCCGGGGCCGATGGAATACCAGGGTGTCGACTTGGCCACCGGGCAGCGGGTGTTCCGCTACGGGCCGCTCCATGGCACGAACAACATCGGCGAGTTTCTGGCCATTGTCCACGCGCTGGCCATGCTCCAGCAGCAGGGACGCACCGGCACCACCGTCTACTCAGACTCTTACAATGCCATCCTCTGGGTCAAGAAGCGGCAGTGCAAGACCAAGCTCGGGCGCACGCCGCGCACCGAGCAGCTCTACCAAATCATTGCGCGGGCCGAGCAGTGGCTGCGCACCCACACCTACAGCAACCCGGTGGTGAAGTGGGAGACGAAGCGCTGGGGCGAGGTGCCCGCCGACTTCGGACGGAAAGGGTAGGCCACAATGCGCCATCCCCCGGCCTGGGACAAGTGCCCAAGCCGGGGGATGGCGTTTCTGCCGGATGCGCGCGCCGTCGTTTCGGCGGCGTGAAACAGACAGGTGGCGGTCAGCCTTTCTTGTACCTTATTATGCAGTTCCCGTCAATGTTCTCTGAGGAGAGGATGGCGATGCCAGCCGGAAGCTGCGGCGCCCGGGTGCCATCGGCGATGGCCACAGGGGCCGTCTCAATGCGAATCTCGTCCCACAGACCGTTGTCCATGAACCATTGCAGTGTCTTTGCACCGCCCTCCACCAGGAGCGACTGCACCTGCTGGGCATGCAGACTGGCGAGGTTGAGCGGATGGGCGTGGTCAATGACGAGGCGCAGGGGCGAGCGGCCGCTCCAGTAGCGCACGTTGAGGCCCGGGCGCTCGCGCTCGTCGGTGACACGGCCCACGGCGATGGCGTCAACCTCTGACCGCAGCCTGTGAACCAGCATCCGTGTGAAGGGGGTGGAGAAAGCCACCGGGTGCCCATGGTCGTCAATGAAACCATTGGCCGACTGCGCCCATTTCAGCATGATGTAGGGCCGCCGCTCGCGGTGAAAGGTGAAGAAGCACCTGTTGAGCGCCTCGCACTCGGCTTGCAGCACGCCCACTTCCACCTCGATGCCGGCCTCGCGCAGCTTGCGGATGCCACGGCCCTGCACCTGGGCAAAGGGGTCGATGCAGCCCACCACGGCCCGGCGCACGCCCTTGCTGACAATCAAGTCGGCACAGGGAGGGGTCTTTCCATAGTGCGCGCATGGCTCCAAACTCACATAAATGGTGGCCTCGCGCAGCAATGGCTCGTCCTCCGCCCTCACCGAGGCAAACGCGTTCACCTCGGCATGGCCTTCGCCACACCTCACGTGATAGCCCTCGCCAATAATCCTTCCGCCAGCCACAATCACCGCGCCCACCATGGGGTTAGGCTTCGCATTCTGCCTTCCGTTGGCTGCCAGCTGAAGGCAGCGCCGCATATATTTCTCGTCTTCGTTGGTCATAACTTTACCCATCGCCTTTCCGCTTGCCATCTTGGCGAAGCCTACAAGGCCGTCTTGCTGTCTGCAAAAGTACGAATTATGCCCGAATATCATGAGCACATCTTGATTTTTTTGGCAATCAGCAGCGCCGAGAACCTATATAGCCTAACCTTTATCGCCTACTTGTCCACTTACAATCAGTGCGGAAATAATCTGTGAAAGCTGCCTTTTCATTCTTTTTATGTTTGCGACAGCCCTATTATCTCCAGATTATTGTGTCGTATGCAGCGTGGCTATTATGACAATTATCATGCTCGTCTATCTCAAAATGAAGTCTTGTCTGGAAGAATACCCTTTCTTTAGATGGTTGGGAAGAAACACATCCTCGATGTTCAAGGAAAAATAACAACAGGCAACCTACCATCAAATAGCGCTGAAAACCTGCCGGTTGGAAATATATTTCGGCTGTTTCACACGCAAATCACACGGTTTTTTGTACTTTTGCAGACCAATAGTAAAGATGCGGATATGGCACTGAACCAAGAAAAGAAGCTCAAACTGTATTACTCTATCAGTGAGGTGGCCCAGATGTTCGGGCTCAACGAGAGCACGCTGCGCTACTGGGAGCAGGAGTTTCCCTATCTCAGGCCCAAGACAAAGGGGCCGAGCAAGGTGCGCCAATACTCCGACAAGGACATAGAGCAGATAAAGCTCATTCACAACCTGGTGAAGGTGAGAGGGTTCAAGCTGGCCGCCGCCAAGAAAATTATCAACTCCAACCGCGATGGTGCCGACAAGACCGCCGAGGTGCTGGCGCGGCTCGCGGCGGTGCGCGACGAGCTGGTGGCTCTCAGAAAGCAGCTGGGAGGCTTGGAGTGACAGGGACTGTGCCGGTGGAACGGTGCTGCCCTGTCGGAATAAAAGTTCTGTTTAGCGTATGAAATTTGCAATTATTGCAGCCGGAGAAGGAAGCCGGCTGGCGGCCGAGGGTGTCAGTGTGCCCAAGCCCTTGGTCAAGGTGAGGGGCGAGATGCTGGTAGACCGCCTCGTCAGAGTGTTTATGGACAATGGTGCGGAGGAGATAGACGTGGTGTGCAACGACCTGCGCCCCGAGGTGGAACGCCACCTCAGGGCCGTGCAGCGTGACGGACTGAACGGACGGAAAGTCCCCCTGCGCGTGGTGGTGAAGACCACGCCCAGCTCCATGCACAGCTTTGCAGCCTTGAGCCCCTGGCTCACTGACGGCCCCTTCTGTCTGACCACGGTGGACACCATCTTTCCCGAGGACGAGTTTCGCACCTATATCCATGACTTCCGACAGGCCGTGGCCCAAGGCGAGGCCGACGGCATGATGGGCGTGACCGACTATGTTGACGACGAGAAGCCGCTCTATGTGGCCACCGATGACCGCATGGACATCACCGCCTTTCTTGACCGTTCGGACAGCTGCCGCTACATTTCCGGCGGGATCTACGGTCTCACCCCGAGGGCCATAGACACCCTGCGGGGCTGCCTGGAGCGCAGCGAGAGCAGGATGCGCAACTTCCAGCGCGCCCTCATCGCCGACGGCTGCAGGCTGAAAGCCTGGCCTTTCTCCAAAGTGTTTGACATCGACCATGCCGGTGACATCAAAAAAGCGGAGGCTGTTAACGGATGACCCAACGACCATATTGACCACCTATTTTATTATGAACAAGCGAAAATTCAACGAACTGTTGCGAGCCTCCTTCAAGTCGGACGACACGGAGGAGTGGCTCGACATCCATTTCAACCGTCCCATGGGCCTGCTGGTGGCACTGGCCGCCGAGCGGTTGCACATCACCCCCAATGCCATCACCATCTTCTCCTTCTTCCTTGGCGCGGCGGCCGGGTGGATGTTCTACTACACCGACCTGGCGCACAACCTGCTTGGCGTGCTGCTGCTCACCCTGGCCAACTTCTGCGACTCCGCCGACGGACAGCTCGCCCGCATGACCAACCAGCGCTCGCTGCTGGGCCGCGCGCTTGACGGTTTCTCCAGCGATGTGTGGTTCACGTGCATCTATTTTGCCATCTTCCTCCGCATCTTCGACGACCCCATCCCCTTCATCGGGGTGAGATGGGGCCTTTGGGGGCTGGCCCTTGTCTTCTGCGCCGGTGTCTTCGGCCACACGCCCCAGTGCCGGCTGGCCGACTACTACCGGCAGATTCATCTCTTCTTCCTCCTGGGCAAGGCGGGGAGCGAGCTTGACGACTCCGCCTCGCAGCGCGCCATCGTAAAGGCCCTGCCCAAGGAGAAGTGGTTTGACAGGTTCTACTACACACTCTATGGCAACTACTGTGCGGCGCAGGAGAAGGACACGCCAAACTTCCAAGTGTTCTACAGGAACATCCAGCAGCACTATCCCAATGCCGCCGACATCCCCCAAGAGCTGCGCGACGAGGTGAGAGCGCGCTCGCTGCCGCTGATGAAATACACCAACATGCTGACCCACAACCTGCGTGCCATCACCCTGTTCGTGGGGTGTCTCGCGGGCGTGCCCTACCTCTATCCTGTGGTGGAGCTGACCGTCATGCCGCTGATGTATCTCAAGATGCACCGCACCCACGAGCGGATGTGCCGCGAGCTGAACCACAAATGGTTTGAGGCGTGAGCGCGAGAGCGGCCATTCTCCTTGTTCTCTTTCTGCTCCTCCCCCTTCCTGCTTGGCTCTGCCACGCCCAGCCCGGCTCCGGCTTGGACGCTGACACAGCGAAATGGTACAACAAGACCCACCACATCAGGGAGGTGACGGTGAGCAAGAAGCGTGGCCGCTATGTGCGCAAGGGCAACCCGGCCGTGGAGCTGATGCGGCGCGTGATAGCCGCCAAGCGCAACAACGGGATTGAACGCCTTGACCAATACCAGTACCGCAGGTACCAGAAGATAACGCTGGCGGCCAACGATGTGAAGCCAGCCGAGCTGGAGCGCGGCCTGTGGAAGGCACTGCCAGGAGCCAGAAATCTTGTGGAGTACTGTCCGTATAACGGCCGGCTCGTCCTGCCCCTGTCGGTCAGCGAGAGCGTCAGCCACAGGGTGTACAGGCGCCATCCGTATGCCGAGCGCGACATCGCTCTGGCCGACCGCGCCACAGGCATAGGGGACCTGCTGCGCACGGGGAACGTGCTGACGGCAGCCCTGCGCGACTTCTTCACCGACGTGAACATCTACGACAACGCCATCCGGCTGCTGCAACACACCATAGCCTCGCCCATTGCCGACGGCGCAACCGCTTTCTACCATTATTTTATAGTTGACACCGTAAGCGTGGGGCGCGACCGCTGCGTGCATCTTTTCTTCCGGCCGGCCAACACGCTTGACTTCGGGTTTAGCGGCGAGCTGTATGTCATGGACGATGGCAGCTACCAGGTGCGCCGCTGCCAGCTCGCCCTCCCCAGGCAGACCGGCGTCAACTTTGTAGACCGGCTGCTCGTGCTCCAGGAGTTCGGCCAAGTGGCCGACAGTGTGTGGGCGCTAGTCCATGACGATATGGTGGTGGAGCTCAGGCTCTTTGACTTTCTCCAGCGAGCGGTGGTTGTCCGCAACACCCGTCTGCAAGGCCACAGCTTTGCCCCCGTGCCCGACTCCCTCTTCAGCCGCCGGCATACCGCTGCCGAGCAGGAGCGCGCCCGGATGCGCCCCGAGGCCTATTGGAACGTGGTGCGCCCGGTTGGCCTCACCCTTGGCGAACAGCGCCTCGGGAGCTTTGTCGACGGCGTCCGGCGGTCGGGGCAGTGGCATCTGGCGCGCGAAGCCATTGGCCTGCTCGTTGAAAACTATGTAGAGACCGGGCGTGCGGGGCGCCCCAGCCGCTTTGACATCGGCCCGGTGAGCAGTATGGTGAGCACCAACCCCGTTGACGGACTGCGCACCCGGATAGGCGGACAGACCACTGCCGAGCTGCATCCCCAACTCTTCTTCAGCGGCTACTATGCCAGGGGATGGCGCAGCCGGAACAACTATTACAAGGCCGAGGCCACCTATTCGTTTAACCGCAAGCGCTATCTGCCCGAGGAATTCCCCGTAAGAACGGTGAGTCTGATGTCCACTTACGATGTGCACGCACCGGCAGACCGCTTTCTTGGCACTGACAAGGACAATGTGTTCATGGCCGCAAGGTGGAGCCGACGCCGCCGACAGACCTATTACAACCGCCAGCAGCTCACGCTCGACCGCGAGGAAATGTCGGGACTGCGCACCACGCTGTGTCTCACCGCCGAGCGCCAGCGGCTGGTCAGCGTGCCGGAATGGGGCGTGACGGATGCTGGCGGCGGTGGTCCGTGGCTGCGCACCACGGCCCTCTCGCTCACCCTGCGCTATGCACCTGGCGAGAAGGCCATTGTCACCAAGACGCGCCGCCGGCCGCTCAACCTTGACGCGCCGGTGCTCACGCTCAGCCACACCATGGGAATCGACCGCCTGCTGGGCGGACAGGTGGGCTACCATCAGACCGAAGCCTCGCTCTTCCGCCGCTTCTGGCTCAACAGCTGGGGCAAGGCTGATGTGCGGGTCCGGGCCGGAGCGCAGTGGAGCAGGGTGCCTTTCCTCCTGCTGATGATGGCACCGGCCAACCTCTCCTACGTCACCCGGGGCGGCTCGTTCGCCCTGGTCGACGACATGGAACTGCTCATGGACCGCTATGCCATGGCCAGTGTCACCTGGGACCTCAACGGAAAACTGTTCAACCGGGTGCCGCTGCTGCGCAGCCTGAAGTGGAGGGAGTTCGTTGGTGTGCGTTCGCTCTGGGGCACGCTCACCAGCAAGAACGCCGGCCAGCAGCTGCCTCTTGGTTGCCACCCCATGGAACAGGGCCGGCCCTATGTGGAGTGGGTGGCCGGCATTCACAACATATTGCGCTTCCTGCACATCGAGTATGTGCGGCGTGTGACCTACCTTGACCTCCCCACTGCCACCCGGCAGGGCGTTCGGTTCAAGGTGGCAGTTAAATTCTAAAGGAGAAAACAATGGACAAGTTTTATTTGGCTGACCCACAGGACATCACCCGCGCCGGCTTGATGTATGTCTGTGCACAGATGGAGGGTGCCGAACCCGTCCCCGTCGCTGACAAGGCTGGGCTGGTGGAATGCCTGAAGCGGCATGACAGTGCGGTGGTAGTGCTCGACTTCACCCTGTTCGACATCAACGATGCTGACGAGCTGCTGGTGCTCGGCGAGCGTTTTCCCAAGGTGCGGTGGATTCTGTTCAGCGTCGACCTCTCCACCGATCTGGTGCGCCGGGTGGCCGTCTGCCCGCAGTTCAGCGTGCTGCTCAAGGAGTCTTCTCTTGCCGAGATTCGCGAGTGTCTGGCCTGCGCCGCCGCCGGCCGCCGCTACATTTGCCAGCGCATGACCGAGCAGCTGCTCGCCCCCGTGCAGTCACTGGTGGAGGAGTGCCGCCTCACCCCGACCGAGACCGACATCCTGAAGGACATCGCCCTGGGGCTTACCACGCGCGAGATTGCAGCAAAACGCTTCTCCAGTTTTCACACGGTGAACACCCATCGCAAGAACATTTTCCGAAAACTGGGGGTGAACACCGTGCACGAGGCCACCAAGTATGCCCTCAGGGCGGGACTGATAGACCCGGCGGAGTACTGCATCTGACCCCTCTTCTGCCAGTGCGCAATGGTTTGAAGGCCGCTGAGCAATCAGTGCCGATGGCGCAGCCAGCCCGAATAACGGACTGTCTGTTGCTGTAACGAACTGGCCGTTCTGCATAAAAAACGTTATTTTGTGTTGCAAAATGACCGATACAGTGATTATATGATTACTTTTGCAGGTCAAGTGAATGTCGTTGCATGACAGGAAGACTGTCGTTGCAAGACAAATAAACTACTGTAAAGATGCGAAAAAAACTGTTTGCCGCTGTCCTGCTTGCACTCTCGCTGATGGCCACAAGGGCCAGTGCCGCTGGCGGCCATTTCTGGCTCCGCCTGTCCGACCGCCATGTCATGATGGACCAAACCCACCAGTTGCTGGACGAGTGGTTCAGTCTGCCGGCCTATAACTCCTTTGAGCTGACCAAAGACTACACCGACCGCCTCGGCATACGCCACCAGGAGTACCAGCAGTATGTCGGCGGTGTGCGCGTGAGCGGCGGCACAGTCAAGGTGCACGGGCGCGATGGCATGGCCACATGGGCCAACGGCTATGTGCTTGAAGGCCGGTCGGCACCCGGCCGTCTGCGCCGTCTGCCCCGCAGTGGAGCCTTGACCCCCGAGGGGCGCACCTTGGTGCTGGTGGAGACTGACGCCGGAGCGCGCTATGCCTATTATGGCATGGACTTCGTGACAGGTGACGAAGTGTACACAGATGCGGATACCGGCGAGGTGCTCAAGCGTCTCAGCCACTGGCGCACCGACGGTGTCACAGCCCGGGGAGAGTCGGTTTACAGCGGCCCGTGCGAGTTCGTGGTGAGCCGGCTCCCGGGCGGGCTGTATGCCATGGCCGACAGTCTGCGCAACATCTACACCCTTGATGCGCGCTTCGCATCAAACGACATCACAGATTATGTCTACGGCTCCAGCGAGAACCCCAATGATGTCTATATAGACCTCAAGTCCTATCTTGCAGAAAATTGCCCCGTGCTCACCAGCCGCGACAGTGCCTGGAGGATGCTCCGGGTTGACTCCTTTGTCATTGACACGCTCCTGAAGTGCCGGCGCAACTCCATGTTGACCCTGAAGCTGGGCAGCATGACGGCGGCCGGCCAGAATGAGTGGCAGCGCACAATCGCACAGAGCCGTTGCACAGGGTTCCCCCTCAAGGTCGACATGACCGGCAGCTGTGTGGCAGCCGACTACTCCCATGCCGTCAATTTCGAGTGGAGAGCGCGCAACATAGGGGCAATCAATGCCCAGCTTCAAGTCTTGGCCGCTGCCCCAGGAGCCTATGGGTGGGAGCTGAATGTCAATGACAGCGACAGTGTGATTGGCCGCGGAACATACTACGTGAGCAGCGTTCCATTTTTCGCCGTCGACGCTCACTGGGGCATGAAGTGCACCCACGACTACTATAAGGACGTGTTTGGAAGAAACGGTTTTGACAACAGGGGCACGGCCGTCAGAAACATTGTGTTCCCTCCGGGCGGGAACTACAACCAGCTGATAGGCTTCCCTTATAACAACGCCGCAGCCTATTACGACATGGAAACGCCGCTTGTGGTTTACGGACTGGGCAGCAACGGCTACGGCCCGATGGTGTCGCTCGACGTGCTGGCCCATGAGTTTACACACCTGGTCACCTTTAGTACGGCCAACTTAGAGTACCAGGGGGAGTCCGGCGCGCTCAACGAGTCGTTCTCGGACATTATTGGCATCGCCGTGAAGCAGGCGTACAAGGGCTGCCCCGACAACTGGATGATTGGCGACGAGGTGACAGGGGGCGGTGTCCCTCTGCGCAGCATGGACAATCCGGAGAATGGTGTGACCCCCCAGCCCGCTGTCTACAAGGGCAAGAACTGGGTGAGCACGGCCGGTCCGAGCCAGCTGAATGACTATGGCGGCGTGCACACCAACAGTGGCGTGCAGAACAGGTGGTTCTACCTGCTGTGCGCCGGTGGCGAGTATGTGGGTGCTGACGGCCAGAACTGTGAAGTCAAGGGGATTGGCGTGGACAAGGCCGTGCAGATAGCCTACCGCAACCTGACAGAGCTGCTCACGTCGAAGTCCGACTATGATGATGCCGTGGCAGGCTCGCTGGTCGCCGCGGCCGACCTCTTCGGCGAGAACTCTTCCGAGTGCGAGAGTGTGCGCCAGGCCTGGGCCGCCGTGGGTCTGTTGGACAGTTCGCCATCGGCCATCAGCACGCTGCTCGCCGCGCCGCGCCCTGCCGACGAGACTGTCTACACGCTCAGCGGCGTGCGCCTGGACGGCAGCAATGCCGGAAGGCTTGCTCCCGGACTGTATATCCGAAATGGTAGAAAGGTGGTGGTCAGGTAGCTGGCCGCCACCTTTCTGGAAGGCCCTCAGGATGGAGCCATTCCACGGAAAACAAAAAAACGGAAGCCTATTGGCTTCCGTCCTTGTGGGCGCTGAGGGATTCGAACCCCCGACCCTCTGCTTGTAAGGCAGATGCTCTAAACCAGCTGAGCTAAGCGCCCTTGCTTTTGTAAGCGAGTGCAAAGGTAATGAGTAAATCCGATAGTGCCAAACTTTTTCCCAACTTTTTGTAGAGCCATGGCGGAAAAACACAAAAAAGGGCCGCAACGTCTCCGTTGCGACCTTCTCAATCAGTGGTTATTCATGCAGCCTTTTCTGCATTGGCATCAGCCAATCTCAATGCTGCGCTGGTTCGTCTTAGGCTCTTCCTTAACCTTCTTGGGCAGTTCAATTTTGAGCACACCGTCAGTAACCTTGGCAGAGATTTTATCTTTGTCCACGTCCTCCGGCAATACGTAAGACTGCTCATAGTTGGCATAGGAGAACTCCCGGCGCAGATAGTGCTGCTTTTTGTCCTCTTCCTTGTGCTCCAGCTTGTTCTCCATCTTCACCATCAAGTTGCCGTTGTCGTCAAGGTTAACCCGGCAGAACTCCTTGCGGACACCAGGTGCGGCAATCTCCATGCAGTAGCCATTTTCGTCCTCTTTCACATTCACGGCAGGAGCAGTGGCGTTCATCCGCGGCATCCAGTCGGTGTCAAAGAAATCATCAAACAAGTTGGTCATCCAATTCTGATTGTTGTTTCTACGTGCAAGTAACATAATTTTTACCTCCAATTATATTTTAATTTTGTTTATTTTTCGTTTCTGCCTCCGCTTTCGCTTCAGCTTTCACCCTCCTTTGTGCAACAAGTGTGCCGGCGCCACCCCGCGTGGCGGTCAGTGGCTTGCCTTCTGACGTGTTGACAGCAATGCTTAACGCTTTTAAACTTAGCTGACAGCCAGGCGCTTTCCTTTCAACTTCGTTAAACATTGCCACCTGTCATGATGGCATATCCGACCGCTGTGGCTCCGGCGCTTCCGTTGCAAGCCGTCCGGGACAAACAGTAATCCGTGACGCAACAAGATGGCCGGTTTGGGTTAAAAAAGAGTAATATAGCCACGTGTGTAGCGAAAAATCTATCGCCGCCATGGCTTGTGTCTCAGCTTTTTTGTACCTTTGCGACCTAAAATGGGCCGTTTGAGGTCACTAACAAGCTTATTTCATGGAATTAGACGCATTGACAGCCATCTCACCTATTGACGGTCGCTATCGTGAAAAGACCGCTCTGCTGGCCGATTATTTTTCAGAGTATGCCCTTATTCGTTATCGCGTGCGCGTTGAAGTCGAGTATTTCATCGCCCTCTGCGAGCTTCCCCTTCCGCAGCTGGCCGCCTTTGACCACAGCCTGTTTGACCGCCTGCGCGACATCTACCGCAAGTTCACCGAGGCCGACGCCCAGCGCGTGAAGGACATAGAGAAAACGACCAACCACGACGTAAAGGCCGTGGAATACTTTATTAAGGAGGAGCTGGGCAAGATTGGCGGCCTTGACAGCTATATGGAGTTTGTCCATTTCGGCCTCACTTCGCAGGACATCAACAACACAAGCGTGCCCCTCAGCATCAAGGAGGCCCTCGAGAATGTCTACTTCCCGGTGCTTGGCGAACTGGTTGGCCAGTTGCGCGCCTATGCCGACGAGTGGAAAGACGTGCCCATGCTGGCCAAGACCCATGGCCAGCCGGCCTCGCCAACGCGCCTGGGCAAGGAGGTGATGGTGTTCGTCTACCGTCTTGAGCAGCAGGTGTCCGCACTCAGGTCGCTGCCCGTCACCGCCAAGTTCGGCGGCGCCACCGGCAACTATAACGCCCATCACGTGGCCTATCCCGCTACAGACTGGAGAGCCTTTGGCGACAGGTTTGTCAGTGAGCGGCTCGGACTGCGCCGCGAGCAGTACACAACCCAGATTAGCAACTACGACTGGCTGGCCGCCATCTTTGACGCCATGCGCCGCATCAACACCATCCTGGTCGACCTTGACCGCGATTTCTGGATGTACATCTCCATGGAATACTTCAAGCAGAAAATCAAGGCCGGCGAGGTGGGGTCGAGCGCCATGCCCCACAAGGTGAATCCCATTGACTTTGAAAACAGCGAGGGCAACCTTGGCCTGGCCAATGCCGTGCTGACGTTCATGGCGCAGAAGCTGCCCGTGAGCCGTCTGCAGCGCGACCTGACCGACTCCACCGTGCTCCGCAATGTGGGCGTTCCAATGGGGCATTCCCTGATTGCCTTCCAGAGCACGCTCAAGGGTCTGCGCAAGCTCATACTCAACGAGCAGAAAGTGGCTGCCGACCTGGACAGCACATGGGCCGTGGTGGCCGAGGCTATCCAGACCATTCTGCGCCGCGAGGCTTACCCCCATCCCTATGAGGCACTCAAGGCACTGACGCGCACCAACGCGAAAATGACCGAGCAGACCATTCACGACTTTATAGCCCGACTCGATGTCAGTCCCGAGGTCAAGGCCGAACTGATGGCCATCACGCCGCACAATTACACGGGAATGTAGCAGCCCCGCCGGTTTTTACAAGCACCAACGTTATTTTGTCAATACATCAAGGATATCATATCAATACATCAAGTATCACATACAAACATTTTCAGAGACTTAGTAGATAACATTTAAGAATCACTTGGCCGTGAGGCCGAACAAAAAAAGTACACATTATGGAATCAGAGAACGAAAAGAAGAACGAGGAAAATCCTGCCGGACAGAACGACAGCAGTCGCGAAGGCTATCAGCAGTCCGGACAGCCGGGCTACTATCAGAACTATCGGGCGCAGGGACGCACACCCCGCCCGCGTATTCATACCCAGCGCCCTTACAATGCAGAGCGTCCCAGTTACAACAGAACCGGCAGAGACGAGGGCGGATTCAGGCCCGAGGGCTTTGGCACTGGCTTGCAGCAGAGTGCAGCCCCCCAGCGCCCGCAGTACCGTCCCCGCTACAACAATAACGGCTATGGCCAGCAGGGCGGCTACGGTCAGCAGCGCCCGCAATACCGTCCGCGCTACAGCAGCCCTGCCGATGGTGAGAGCCATGAGGGCGGCTACCAGCAGCGTGAGGGCGGCTACCAGCAGCGTGAGGGTGGCTACCAGCAGCGTGAGGGTGGCTACCAGCAGCGTGGCGGCTATGGCCAGCAGCGTGGCGGCTACCAGCAGCGCGGCGGCTACCAGCAGCGTGGCGGCTACGGCCAGCAGCGTGGCGGCTACGGCCAGCAGCGTGGCGGCTATGGCCAGCAGCGTGGCGGCTACAGTCAGCAGCGTGGCGGCTATGGCCAGCAGCGCGGCGGCTACCAGCAGCGTGGCGGCTATGGCAACCATGGCTTCCGCCAGCACACGGCAGACTACGACCCTAACGCCAAGTATAGCCTGAAGAAGCGCATCGAGTATAAGGAGGAGAACTACGACCCCAACGAGCCTCTGCGCCTCAACAAGTTTCTGGCCAATGCCGGAATATGCAGCCGCCGCGAGGCCGATGAGTTTATCCAGGCCGGTGTGGTGACTGTCAACGGCGAGGTGGTGACCGAACTGGGTACCAAGGTGCTGCGCACGGACGATGTGCGCTTTCATGACCAGCCGGTCAAGATAGAGAAAAAGGTGTATGTCCTGCTCAACAAGCCCAAGGACTATGTGACCACCAGCGACGACCCCCAGCAGCGCAAGACGGTGATGGACCTCGTGAAGAACGCCTGCCCGGAGCGCATCTACCCTGTGGGCCGCCTTGACCGCAACACCACCGGCGTGCTCCTGCTCACCAACGATGGCGACCTGGCCAGCAAGCTCACCCATCCCAAGTTCCTGAAGAAGAAGATCTACCACGTCTTCCTTGACAAGAACATCACCGCCCACGACCTTCAGCAAATCCGCGACGGCATTACGCTTGAGGATGGCGAGATCAAGGCCGACGAGGTGGAGTATGCCGACCCTGTTGACAAGAAGCAGGTGGGCATCGAGATTCACAGTGGCAAGAACCGCATCGTGCGACGCATCTTCGAGAGCCTGGGCTACCGCGTGACCAAGCTCGACCGCGTGCTCTTTGCCGGTCTCACCAAGAAGAACCTGCGCCGCGGCGACTGGCGCTACCTCACCGAAGAGGAGGTGGACCGCCTGCGCATGGGCGCCTACGAATAAAAGCTAAACTCAGATAATCATGCAAACAATCAAGCGAACGAAAGTTGTTGATGTGCTGAAACGGACAGATTTCGGCACCACTGTCAACGTGAAGGGTTGGGTGCGCACGCACCGCAGCAGCAAGGCCGTAGACTTCATTGCTGTCAACGACGGTTCCACCATCAAGAACGTCCAGGTGGTGGTCGACCCCGCCAAGTTTGATGACAACCTGCTCAGGCAGGTCACCACCGGCTCGTGCATCTCGGTCAACGGTGTGCTGGTGGAGAGCCAGGGCTCTGGCCAGAGCGTTGAGCTCCAGTGCAGCGAGATAGAGATCTACGGACTCTGCGGCAGCGACTATCCCATGCAGAAAAAGGGTCAGAGCTTTGAGTATATGCGCCAGAACGCGCACTTGCGTCTGCGTACCAACACCTTTGGAGCCGTGATGCGCATCCGCCACAACATGGCCATTGCCATCCACCGCTATTTCCACGAGCATGGCTTCTTCTACTTTCACACCCCCATTATCACCGCGAGCGACTGCGAGGGTGCCGGGCAGATGTTCCAGGTTACCACCAAGAACCTCTACGACCTGAAGAAGGACAAGGACGGAAAGATTGTCTACGACGACGACTTCTTCGGCAAGCAGACCTCGCTCACTGTCAGCGGGCAGCTTGAGGGTGAGCTGGGGGCCACCGCGCTTGGCGCCATCTACACCTTCGGGCCCACCTTCCGTGCCGAGAACTCCAACACACCGCGCCACTTGGCCGAGTTCTGGATGATTGAGCCCGAGGTTGCCTTTACCGACATGGACGAGCTGATGGACCTCGAGGAAGACTTTGTAAAGTACTGCGTGAAGTGGGCCCTTGACAACTGCAAGGATGACCTTGAGTTCCTCAACAAGATGATTGACAAGACGCTGGTCGCCCGCCTCGAGGGTGTGGTGGCCAACGACTTTGTGCGACTGCCTTACACCGAGGGTGTCAAGATTCTGGAGAAGGCAGTGGCCGGGGGCCGCAAGTTCGAGTACCCGGTGAGCTGGGGCATGGATCTGGCGAGCGAGCACGAACGCTATCTCGTTGAGGAGTACTTTAGCAAGCCGGTCATCATGACCGACTATCCCAAGGAGATCAAGGCTTTCTACATGAAGGTGAACAAGGACGGGAAGACTGTCCAGGGCACCGATGTGCTGTTCCCACAGATTGGCGAGATTATCGGTGGCAGCGTGCGCGAGGAGAACTATGACAAGCTGATGGGCGAGATTGAGGAGCGCCACATCCCGATGAAGGACATGTGGTGGTACCTTGACACGCGCAAGTATGGCTCGTGCCCCCATGCCGGCTTCGGCCTGGGCTTCGAGCGCCTCATCCTGTTTGTCACGGGAATGCAGAACATCCGCGATGTGATACCGTTCCCCCGCACGCCCAAGTCGGCCGACTTCTAAACCCGAGGCCAGCCGCCCGCACCGCCTTGGCGGTCGCTGGCAGCGGGCCGCAGAATGCCAGGAAGGCCCCGGTTGCACGCTCTCCAGCGTGCAACCGGGGCCTTCTCCGTTGGTGGGGCCGGGGTGGCCTTGCGGCCATCCCGGCAAAGGATGCAACGCCCGGCTTGGGCTTAGTCTTCCATCAGCTTGCGGTAGCGTCCCTTCTTGATTTCCTCGTTGCCGAGGCGCCGCGCCTTGTTGATTTCGTATTCCGAGTAGGTGCCCTCGAAGAACACCACCTCGCCGTTGCCCTCGAAAGCCAGGATGTGGGTGCAGATGCGGTCAAGGAACCAGCGGTCGTGGCTGATCACCACGGCGCATCCGGCAAACGCCTCCAGGCCCTCCTCCAGTGCGCGCAGCGTGTTCACGTCAATGTCGTTGGTAGGCTCGTCGAGCAGCAGCACGTTGCCCTCCTGCTTGAGCGCCAGCGCCAGCTGAAGCCGGTTGCGCTCGCCGCCGGAGAGCACGCTGCAGAGCTTGCTCTGGTCGGTGCCCGTGAAGTTGAACCGCGAGATGTAGGCGCGCGCGTTGATGTCGCGCCCGCCCATGCGGATGGTCTCGTTGCCCTGCGACACCACCTCGTACACCGACTTGCCGGGGTCAATGTCCTTGTGCTGCTGGTCCACGTAGGCCAGGCGCACGGTGTCGCCCACCTCGAACGAGCCGCTGTCGGGTGTCTCCAGGCCCATAATCAGTCTGAAGAGCGTGGTCTTGCCCGCGCCGTTGGGGCCAATCACGCCCACGATGCCGTTGGGTGGCAGACTGAAGTTCAGGTCGGCAAACAGCACCTTGTCCCCGAACGCCTTGGCCACGTGCTTCGCCTCAATCACCTTGTTGCCCAGTCGCGGGCCGTTGGGAATGAAAATCTCCAGCTTCTCCTCGCGCTGCTTCTGCTCCTCGTTGAGCATCTGCTCGTAGCTGTTCAGTCGCGCCTTGCCCTTGGCCTGGCGTGCCTTTGGGGCCATGCGCACCCACTCCAGCTCGCGCTCCAGCGTCTTCCGCCGCTTCGAAGCCGTTTTCTCCTCCTGCTCCATGCGCCTGGTCTTCTGCTCGAGCCACGAGGAGTAGTTGCCTTTCCAGGGGATGCCCTCTCCGCGGTCGAGCTCCAGGATCCACTCGCTCACGTCGTCCAGGAAATAGCGGTCGTGTGTCACAGCGATGACCGTGCCCTCATACTGCTGCAGGTGCTGCTCCAGCCAGTCTATGCTCTCGGCGTCCAGGTGGTTGGTAGGCTCGTCGAGCAGCAGCACGTCGGGCTTCTGGAGCAGCAGCCGGCACAGGGCCACCCTGCGGCGCTCGCCCCCCGAGAGGTTGTTCACGGGCCAGTCGCCCGGCGGGCAGCGCAGCGCGGCCATGGCCCGCTCCAGCTTCGAGTCGAGGTTCCATGCGTCGGTGGCGTCAATGATGTCCTGCACCTCCGCCTGCCTCTGCATCAGCTTGTCCATCTTGTCGGCATCGCTGTAATACTCCTCCAGTCCGAACTTCACGTTGATGTCCTCATACTCCTTGAGCGCGTCGGCCGCCCGCTTCACTCCCTCCTGGATGTTCTCCTTCACCGTCTTGGCATTGTCGAGCGGCGGGTCCTGCGGCAGGTAGCCCACCGAGTAGCCCGGGCTCCACACCACCTCGCCCTGCGTGGGCTGCTCGGTGCCGGCGATAATCTTCATCAGGGTTGACTTGCCCGCTCCGTTCAGGCCGATGATGCCAATCTTGGCGCCATAGAAGAACGAGAGGTAGATGTTCTTCAGAATCTGCTTCTGGTTCTGTGGGATGGTCTTCGACACACCCACCATGGAGAAAATAACTTTCTTGTCGTCTGCTGTTGCCATTTATAACTGTTGTGTAAGATGTTTCCGCTTGGGTTAGATGGCTGCCTGTCCTGCCTGCCTGCCGGTCTCCAGCTTTAGCTCCTTGCGTTTCAGCCCGGGTGCCGTCACGGAGAGTCTCACCTTTCCGGCCTCCCTTGTCGAGCGCAGGATGACCGTTGCCGTGCCGTTGTAGAGCTTGCGGCAGTTGCCCGTGGTCAGCTCGTCCGACGTGATGTCGCCGTTGATCACGCCCACGATGCGTGCCGGCCCGTCGACGGTGAAGGTCAGTTCGCGGTCTTCCTGCGGCACCTGCCGTCCGCGCTTGTCCACGGCGGCCACCCTCACGTGCATCAGGTCCGTGCCGTCGGCCGCCCACTGCGCCTTGTCGGCCTCGGCTTTCAGTGCTGCGGTCGCGCCGGTGGTCTCCACCCTGTGGCGTGCCACCACCTTGCCGTCCTTGCGCGCCACGGCCTCGATGTAGCCTGGTTCGTAGGCCACCTTGTCCCATCTGATTTTGTTGCGCGCCTTCGGGTTCTCGCGCTCGTTGCGCCTGGTGCCCAGGCTCTTGCCGTTGACCAGCAGCTCCACCTCGTCGGCGTTGGTGTAGGTGTAGAGCGTGAGCTGGCTTCCCGGCGTGCGGTTCCAGTGGTCTGACATCCGCTTGGTGCCCACCTTCACGTTGTTCCACACCGTGTTGTCGTCACTGTCAACGATGCCGATGTGTACCGTAGGCTCTTCGGGCTTGAACATGCTGCGCAGCAGCCATGCCATGGGCTTCGGCTCGAGCGAGATGTCGAACACGCCGTTTGGCCAGCCCTTTGACGGCCAGCCCGTCGACTCGCCCAGGTAGTCAATCATGCCCCAGTAGGCCAGTCCCACCACGCGGCCGAGGTCCATCTCGAAGTAGTTGGGCCCCATCATCGACGTGTTGGCCTCGCTCTGGTAGAAAATCAGGTTCGGGAAGCGGCGGCTGTCGCCGGGAAAGTACATGTAGCGGTAGTTGTACGATGCGATGTCGGTCTCCAGCACCAGGGGTGCTGGCAGCGAGTCCGTCTGCTGGTTGCGCCCGCGCGGGTGCATGGCCACAGTCACGGGCCTGGTGGTGTCGTAGCGTTTCAGCAGCGTGTGCTGCAGGCGGTAGGGCGTGACCCCCCAGTCGGCATAGGGCAGCGACCAGTAGGTTTGCAGCTCGTTGCCCAGGCTCCACATCACCACCGACGGGTGGTTGCGGTCGCGGCGCACCCACTCGGGCACATCGTGCTGCCACATGTTGACCCATTCCTCGCGGCCGCCTGCATACTGCGTGAGCCACTTGTCGTAAAGCTCGTCGACCACGAGGATCCCCAGGCTGTCGCACAGGTCGAGGAACTGCACGCTGTAAGGGTTGTGCGAGGTGCGCACGTGGTTGAAGCCAAAGTCCTTGAGTAGCCGGAGGCGCTTTTCGATGGCGCGCGGGTAGGCCGCCGCGCCCAGTGCGCCCAGCGTGTGGTGGTTGGCAATGCCCTTGAGAATCACCTTCTCGCCGTTCACCTTCAGTCCGAATGCCGGCGAGAACTCCACCTTGCGCACGCCGAAGCGTTCGGTCACGCGGTCGGCCACGGTTCCGTCGGGGCGGTAGAGTGTCACCTCGGCGTGGTAGAGGCTGGGGTGGTCGGTGCTCCACAGGTCGGGGGTGCTGATGGTGATGCTGTCGATGCGGTGCTCGTTCACCTTCTGTCCGCGGTTGAAGGGGATGGTCTTTGTCTGGTCATAGACCACCCTGCCCCGCCTGTCGGTGATGCGTGTGCCCACCTTGAGCTTGTTCACCCTGAGGTAGCAGGCCAGCTCGGCGCTGACAATCACCGTGGCGCTGGCCGCCGACACCTCGGGTGTGGTGATTTGCAGCGGGTGCCTTGTGAAGAACTGCTGCGGGTCGGTGACAATCACGTTCACGTCGCGGTAGAGGCCTCCGCCCGTATACCAGCGCGAGTTGTTCTCCTTGCGGGTGTCCGCCTTCACCACGATGGTGTTGGGCTGCCCCCATTTCAGCTCCTTGCTGATGTCGATGTCAAAGCCCAGGTAGCCGTAGTCCGTCTTGCCCACGTGCTTTCCGTTGAGCCACACGTCGCCCACCAGCATGATGCCCTCGAAGTCGAGCAGCACGCGCTTGCCCTTCCACGCCTCGTCGGGCGTGAGCGTCTTCTGGTAGGTGCCCGTGCCCATCTCCTTGAAGCCCCTTGCGCTGAGGCGGCTCTTCACGTTGGCCGCCATGTCGCTGTTGTCGGCCCGCTCGTCCTTGCCGGGTGCCACCCACGGCTGGCTGATCTGGAAGTCGTGGGGCAGGTCTACCGTCTGCGTGCTGTTGAATGTCCATCCGAAGTTGAGATTTCTAACTTCGCGCCCCTGTGCGCTGGCGCTCAGGGCGCACAGGGCGATGGCGGCCCCGAGCATCAGTGTGCGTTTTCTCGTCATTGTTTTAGTAGTGTTTAGGGTTGTTATTCTCTTCTTGTGCAAAGATATGCAAAGATACAACGAAAAGTTGAAAATCAGTAATTTGAGATCAAAATCGTTGAGACTGAATGAAATAGTATGGAAAACCGAGTGCCGCCATTTGTCTTTCTCTATATAGCTATACCATAAAGACCTGCAATATAAGCATCAATTTCCTCTTTTATCTGAAGAGACCGCAAGTGTCGTTTCTGTTCTTCAGTAAATGGGAATATTCCAAAATTCTTCACATAATTCTTAGCATAAGAATAATATCCTGTAGAATACGGCTTGCTCGTATTTCGCATATAATAATCAAACACACTTGACTCCAATACTTTTTTCAGGAAAAGTAGTTCGCTTTCCGAATCGTTATAGATAGCATAGCCGCAATATATCATCATGTCCTTTTGGGCTGTATATACAAAATGAGGCACATCGCTCATGTACGGGAAAAGTAATTTGCGGCCTTTGTCTGAAATAGCCTGAGTGCGGCCAAAGGCAAACCATGCGCCATAATCACCCTCGCTTTTATCGCGGGCGTCGAGTATCTCGCGGCACGAACAGAGATAATGGTATGTGCATGGAAATTGTTTCATTAAGAAATTCTCAGACACTACATTGCTTGTCTCGTCATAAGGATATATTATCTTTTCCTCCTTTTGTGGAATATCAGCCTCGGTTTTTATAATATTCGGCTTTATTATGTCACGGCATATGTTTCTTTCTATTGCAAACTCAACGCCATTTCTTGCAATATAATAATAATTGGTGTCAGACTTTAATGGTTTGAATATGAATACGTTATTTGCCAATGTGGCGATACCGTTTTTTATGACATATTTGTTTCCGAGAGGCTCACCTGCGTTCTCTATCAGCTGGATGTTTTTCAATACTTTCGTGTCATTCAAGTTCCATCCGCGCTTGTTGTCAAGGTTGGAGTAAGATATATGACAGAACTGAAAGTTATGTCCAAGTCTCACATCTTCTATCACAGCCTTTGAATATTGAATAAAGGAGCTGTTGACCTTTGACAAAAAAGCCAAGCATGTATATGCAAGTTTTTTCTTGAACACCAATTGCTCCCCAAAATCAATGATCTTTAGTGCCCACTGGTTTTCAGACAGATATTTCCGCAAAGCTCGTGCATTGACACTCTTGAAAAAAGTATTTACTGTTATATAGCCCAAAACGCCAGTTTCATTCAGAATAGACATACCTATCTCAAAGAATGGTATGTACAAATCAGCATTTCCTGTCTTGGATGTATCCCAAGATGAAAGATACTGTTTAGTTTTCAAACTGATGTTTTTCGACCTTACATAAGGAGGATTGCCTACTATAATATCCAGGCCTTGATTCAAGCCAATTGCCGGCCATGAACTGAAATCATACGCCAATGTGTCACCACAAAACAGGTTAAAATCTTCCGATTCTACAATCTCGCCATTCCGCAATGCCACTAAAGCCAAAAGAATTTTGGCTCTGCCTATACTTGTCTCGCTTATATCTATCCCGTAAATATTATGCAATATGTCCTTGTAAGGGACATTTGCCTTTGAATGTATATGTTCGCTTAAAGTATAAAGAAAGGCACCGCATCCACATGATATGTCTGCACACAAACATTGGTCCAGCGGCTTCTTAGCAGACTCCAATGCCTTGTTTACAATATATTCACGAATAAACTTAGGGGTATACACCGCACCATTGGTCGTTTTCTCAGAATTAGGTATTGCGAGCTCAAAAATATTTATCACATCCTCCAACTGGCAATCCTTACTTAGAACTTCGACATCTTCGCAAAGTGAGTCTTCGGCATCTGTGGCATAGGAGGATAAAAACCCACTATTTGCCTCTAACCCATTTGCACGCATATACGCAGATACAACAATCTTGTTCAATGCAAGCTCGTTGTCTGAATACTTTTTTATTATAGCGTTAATTCTCTTGTCCATACGGATTTCTATCTTTTCGTGTTACTGAATACAAGACAGCCTTGTCATCTGCCTTTTTTATGCCATACAGTTTCAGACATAATTCGTCAAGTTGTTTCCACAATGTCATTAATGTCAACTCTAAGCCTGATGTCTGTCCTCCTATAGTACCTTTAATTTGCTCGTTTGTTTGCTCAATCTGTTGTGCAATCCATGCAAGTTTTGCCATGCTCCCGTTACCTTCGGTAAAAGCCTTGCACGGGAATGGCACAGGGTCAAGAAACTGCCTGTTGAATTTGAAGTAACCTCCCCTTTGTGGATTTGCCAGCGAACGAGCCAACGTGTTGAATATTGTCGAGTTCATTATCGCAGCCAATGCATACAACTGTTTTTTGCTTGCATTTTCAACTTGAATGAAGAACATGTTTGCATTGTCACAGTACACATGGGTGTCCAACACAACAGAGGCTTGTGGATATTGCGCAGTCATAGGGACGCATACCTTTGGATATATGGCACCGTGATTGTTGGCTCTTGTAAACAGATGCCAATGTTCTTCCGGGTTGTAAGACTTGTTCTTCTCGGGCAAGGTCTGTACGGTACTGCATATTAACTCCTTATGCTTTTTCAAGTATGCGCCAGCCTTTGGGTATAATGCGGTAAATTCGCTAAAACTCAGTTCTTTCACTTCTCCCTCATCTGTAACGTTGTAAGGAAACACTGCAAATGTTTTATATCTACGTTTAGTCAATGGGGCAAACTGTTCGTTGCACAATAATGGTTTGCACGCATCATATTCAATGACAATATCTTTGTCAATTTTAGAGTGACCTTTAATCAGCCCTTCAGAAGTTTCATCCGCAACAATTTGATAGGCATCATTCCAAAGAACCTGTACGCCAACTTTTATATTACACACATCTTGTAATGTGCCCAATTCCTCTCCCAGTCTTGTCCTTAGACAATTCAACCTGTATGTTTCAAAGTTCCATGGTGACTCATTGAGCATTTTGGCTGGCATCAATTGGTTCTTTTCTGCATGAACAGAATTCATGTACCACACATTGCCGTTGTTTCTAACATTTCTGTCGCACACTATTATCGCGACATAAGTAATTCTTCCTGCAAACAGGTCGTTCTCTTCATAGTCATAAATGCCATTTAGGAGATATTTGCCTTCTTGAGTAAGCATCCTGCGAATGCCTTTTCCATACTGGTCTTTGAAGAAACGCTTTTGTATGATGTATCCTAAACGTCCATTTTCATTGAGAAGTTCGATGCCTTTCTCAATGAATGGAATCGCCAAATCTATTTTTCCGTTTTTGCTTGATATGTATTTTTGCTTTATATATGACGCCATTGTCGGCAAGTCTGCATTGTAGTTTTTCACCTCCACATAAGGAGGGTTCCCGACGATACAGTCAAAACCGCCCTTGTCAAAAACTTCAGGGTACGATTCTGCCCAATCAAATGCATTTGTCATTTGATTTTCCACAATGTTTCTTAAAAGATTCGGGTATACAGAGTATATGTCAGGCCCTACCAGCGAATTCCCGCATTTTATGTTTGTCCCTACACCTTTCAGTATCTGGCTGCCGAGTATTCCAACCGTATTAAAGTCTTTCGGATTATAATTGTCTATAACCTTCAATGAAAGTGAAAGTTTGGCAACCTCCACTGCTTCAGGGTTTATGTCCACTCCATATATGCAATTGTTTATAATGGCTTTACGCCCATTTATCGTGAGTTTAATCTTGCCGTCTATGCTTGCATAGAAATCAGTGCAGACTTTATCTCCATTAGCTATTTTGTTTTCCAAACACAAAGCCAGTTGGTCATAAACTCCCGCAAGGAACACTCCGCTTCCACACGCTATATCTGCAATTTTGATATTTAATAATTCATCTGCGCTTATATCAGAAAGATATGCATCTGGCAATGCGGAACATATAACACGATTCACCAGCGGTTCAGGTGTAGTTACAGCGCCGTTACTTTTTTTGAATTCGGATTTTAATTTATCAGAAACCCTCCCTTCTTTTACAACAAGTTGATAGCCAAGAAACAAATCGTAAATGTCACTTAACGACTTGAGCGGTATAACATCAAACCGATATGGCGATGGATAATACAACTTTCCTACAAAATCAACAAGTACATCATTGGCAATGGAAAGGCTTTGCAAAGGCTGTATTTTCTTGAACATCGGGCCGTCATAGTGTTCATAAAACTCTGCGTATGAGCTTTCTTTGAACAATGCCCAAAAATCCTTTTCTGCAAATTTTGCCAACAGTCCATCTTCCTCCAACCCTCGTGCTTCACATACTCGTACAAAGAGGATTCTGTCTATTACTGTTTGAACATAAAAGCTCAAAGTGCTTACAGACTCCACTTTATTTGATGCAAGTATTGCTGTGGCT
>ERZ808286.54-NODE-54-length-95895-cov-9.369470_pt1 | contig 95895 bp, 101 predicted proteins | sample MGYA00521276_ERZ808286 | MGnify/ENA primary metagenome ERZ808286 (study PRJEB31516, sample SAMN03275607) | gut metagenome | biome: mammalia-associated habitat; material: feces | host: Papio cynocephalus | place: Kenya | collected 2012-08-01 ... | reverse complement strand
CGGTTTCAGAAGTTTCCGATTCCGCAATCAGAAGATATATAGAAGCTCAGGGTGCCGAGAGTAAATGTGATTAACTCCGCCTAAGCACTACGCGCTATAGACAGAGTCTGCATCACAAAATGATCAATAAAATCCAATGCTTTTTCCATACCAGAAAAATCTATAGACTCTTTTATTAACATATTGCACCCTCTTCTTTGTAATGAACAATTTTATGATAAAAGAGATTTTAGGCAGTATCTAATAGCATATTTGGACTCAATGATTTCGAAATTGGTTGTGTTAACCTAATGCAAAAGCATAAGTGAATCTTCAATAGTTGTTATTTTAAGCTTCTCATCTACTAATTGAGTCTTTATTGGTTCTTCTAATAATTCGGCTGTTGAGACAGGATAATTTCGTTCATTATTACTTCTTAACAAATATGTTAGCCCCAAACTCAAATAATTAGTTTTCTTTTCAATAATAGAGGCCTCTTTCTCAAACACATTCAATTTTCTAAGACTTTTTACCAGACCATCAGACATCTTCTTTAAATATGTTGGTTGATAGTATCCTCCAAAAACAGAAAAGTCACGAAGAAAATAGATCTCTAAGAAAGATAAAAATAATCCAGGAAGCAACACACCCTCATCTATTTTTTCTTCAAGTGATTCTCGTTGAAAAAAAATAACAACCTCTTCTCTTAAAGAGTTTTCTCCAATTAAAACTAACTCTCCATTCTTTTCTTTTAGATGAAGGGGAAATAGTATTGCAGAGCTATCTAAAGCCCAAAAGAAATGTGTACCTCCCCCACAATCTGTCCAACAACCAGAAACACCGTCAAGATTCGCTAATAGCAATGACCTTAACTCTTTATTAAAAAGAATATTATACAAGATGCCATCCTCATATTGTATATCTCTCAAAAAGAGTCGAGAAGCAATAGTTTCAAGAGGCATCCACAAATACATTGGCTCTCTATCTAAAAAATACTTTTGTGAAAGTAAAGCATTAACAACAGTTGTTTGATCTTTGAGAGAATCATATTTTAAGACATCATCAGATAAAAAAACTTCATCACAAAGATTAAGTAGAGTATCTCCCATACCTTTAGAAATTGTTTTTAGTAATACTTCTTTCCCTATTCTTTCTTTGGCTCTATTAATCATTTCATTATTAATACCATATAAGGCAGCAACACATTGACGTTTTAGCTTCCAATGATATAAAGGAAGACGAAAAGATTCTTGAGGAGATAAAGTATCATATATTAGCATCCCTCTAGGATAAACAGTATTTGTAAGATTAACGTTTGATGCGGCAAAAAAAGGAACAACAGAAGATTCTTCACCATGTATTCTTAACCAAGAATCATACAAAATAGTCTCTTGGACAGTCATAAATTCAGATGCAAAGTGATGATGATTAGATGTCGATAGACAGCGATTAACTTGAATAATACGAGAAGCTTCCTCTGCTTTTTCGTCGCCGAAGAAAGGCGTGAAATAAGAACGTACTTCTTCTAGTAAATCACTTGATGGCATAATAGAAGGAAGGGAAAAATGGCGTATTTTCCTCAAATAATCACTAATTGTTGTCCCTCCCTCCTTCTCAATTAGCTCTCCAATTGCAGGATACTTTTGAGAAAGCAATAAAACATGTTCATTCATCTTTTCTCTCCTCTAAGCTAACAGAGAGAACAGTATTATTCATATTCAAAATTCGGGTATATGCTTTTTGATTTGTAAGCTTATCTAATAGATTAATATTGTTTAATCGAAGAATATCTTCTTCATCAACAAAGGTAAGTGGATTGAAGGGAGAACCATTATCTCTTATGCGAACAACAATATTGCCATTCTCCAAAAATAGACATATATCAATCGTATCTATCTTACTATTATGGTTGATGATATATAAAACAACTTCTTCAAATGCAAGAGCTAAAAAAGTTCCTTTCTTACGTGAAATTCCGTTTTTACTACAAAAGCTTTCAATCTCTTGGTGAACATTATCTACATCCTCAATTTTACCTTTTATAGAAAAAGTATGACATTCTGGTGCAACAAATTTTTTCATATCGAGAATCGCTATATTCTTGTATCGTCTTTTCTCATAAATTAAAGTGCATAAGAGAGAAAAGAACTCAACAAGTAAGCACCATATAGCTACTACGATAAGGCTAGCAAAGCTTACTTTTGTTATAAAAAAAGCAGCAATCAAGAGCAAAAATATTCTAAATACCATGTTTTGCAAAAAGAGCAACAAAACAGATAAGTTTTGTCTTTCAATACTTGGATAAATGCGAGAAAGAAGATCATTAAGCCAAAAGAAAGGAAGACTAAGAAGCATGATTCGGAATGCCAAAACAGTTCCATCTAATGGTTCTATCCCATATGAAAGGAGAAATTGCTTAGAAAAAAGGACCAATGCTACTCCTATTATGGCAACCATTAGATAAGTGTACTTCAGTAAAAGCGATGTCATCTTTCTAAAGCCGAAAAAATCTCTTTCGCCATAGAGCATGCTTCCCAATGAAGAAATTGTTTGTAAAGCCCCACCTGCAAATATCTTTAAAATGAACTTTAATCTGCCGTAAAGAGCATAGAGTGCAACGCCAATATTGCCTGTAAAATACATTAATAGAAGGTTAACTATTAAACCTGATATTATCCTACTAACCTTATCTACTGCAAATGATGTGCAAGATTTAAAGAGTTCAACTAAATCATTTTTTAATCCTTTAAATGCAAAAGAAAAATGGAAGGTTCTACTCTTTGAAAATAGATATGGCATACATACTACTATTCCCATAGCATTGCCAACTAGAGATGCTAGCGATGCACCTGCAACACCCATCGAGAGCACTTTCATGAAGACTATATCTAAGATAACATTCACTATATTTGCTGTTACTATTGATTTCATAGCTAGACTTGAATGATTATCTAAGACAGCAAATTCAGACAAAACAAGCTCAAGTCCAACAAATGGAGATGATAATAGGACAAAGAAAGCATAACGAGATACCTCGCCTGAAATTTGTCCGTTATTAGTTAAAACTCTACCCCATAGATTACAAAATGGAAGCAATATCCAACAAAAAAGGCTACCAATAAGCGTTAAAATGAATGATAAAGTGAATACTTGATTAGCCCTATCATGTTGCCTTTTTCCAAGTAGAATTGAAGCAAGAATTGGCCCACCAGATGAGATAACAAAACCAGGAAACTCAGCTAAGTCAATAAAACTATCGCATAGCCCCGCTGCTGCAACAGCATCCGCGCCTAGAAGCCACCCGATGAGCATAAAGTCTATAACAAGCACAAGGTACGAAGATGCAGTTACAACTGTACCGACGCCAAAGAATTCTCTAGTCTTATTGCGAATGATTATCTCATTTCTTTGGTATGAGTAATCCATTTATTTATTCTCCTTGATATAATCCTTAATTTCTGGATATCTTCTTTTATAGAAATAGAGCATCTCATCTGTGACATAGCCAGAATTAACATCACAAATAGCATCTTCCAATAATTGAAAGCCTTTGTTTAGATGCTCTATGCTAATCGAAAATGGAGGCTGTATTCTAAGGGTGTTGCCACCTACAGTAATAAGTAACAAACCTTTTTCATAGCATCTAAAAGCAATTTTAAAGGCAGAAAGCCTGTCTCTATTCCCTTCTTCATCAAAGATCTGAATGCCATACGAAAAGCCTTCACCAACTATTTTTATTCTTCCTTTCATTTTGCTTTTACTGACAAGATTTTTTTGAAGTGATGAAAGAAGCTCAATCTTGTTTTTCAGCATATTTTTAAATTCTTTTGAACACATGTAATCGAACTGTGCAATACCAGTAGCACATGCGAGCTGATAGCCAGCGATAGTAGATGCACAAAGCTCAGCATTGAGACTCTCCATAATCTCACTTCTTGCCATAAAAGCACCTAGGGGCAAACCTGCCCCAAGACTCTTTCCCAAAACAATTCCATCAGGAATTACATTATAGTGTTCAATACTAAACCAAGAACCGCTTCTAAAGAAACCTTGTTGAACCTCGTCCGAGATAAAGAGAATCCCATGCTTCTTACATAAGAGATATAATTGCCGAATAAACTCTTTTTTTGCTGGCCTTAAACCACCATCTCCCTGTATTGGTTCAATAAAGACGGCAGCAACATCTTTTGGGTTAAGACCATTTTTAAAGGCTTCTTCAATTTCAGCGAGGTAGTTATTATCTTTTATATCAGGATCATCTTCGTAGAAATAACTAAAAATATGAATGTTTTTAAGTATTGGAAAATTTCCCCTATCCATATCAGATATATTTGAAGAAGCATATGTATTACCATGAAAAGAATTTTTGAAACTAATAATCTCATTGCGTTTGGTATATGCTTTAGCAAAATTAAAGGCCATATCTATGCCACTAGAACCGCAAAGAGTAAAAAGTATTTTGCTAGGAATTTTACCTGGGTATATAGAAGCAAGTCTCTCTGCATATTCAACCATAGGTTGGTTTAGAGAATAGCAAGTACAATATTGAGTGCATTTTTCAACTTGTTTTTTAATAGCCTCGCTAATAGTTGGATGCGCGCCACCTAAATTCAGAGAAGATGCACTTGAAAGAAAATCAATGTAACTTTTGCCATCAACATCTATAACAGTGTCACCATTAACAGAATCCACAACAAGAGGAAAGTATAATAGATGTTGCCCAGGAGCAATTAACTCCGAGTCTTTCTGGAAAATATAACTGCTTTTTCTTTTATCCACTCTATAGTGCCCACTTATTTAAATAAGTGAATGATAACATAGTGAATTTTTAAATTTTCAGTAAAGGTGAAATTGGTCAATAAAATTACGAAATTGGTTAGTTTGTGTTGAGAATGACACAGACAGTACAAATAGAGTTTTCAACCTTATAATTAACTATTCCATTGTATCGATTAGCAGAATAAATAATGCTGTCTATGCCAACAGAGCGAGTAACTGGCAAGCCATTCTCTAATTTTAGATTAGATTTACACCCATTACTTACAGTAATTACAGTTTTAGTGCCAAGAGTTCTAATGTAGGTTTGAATGGGTACTGTTGTCATTATCTCAATTGAGGCATTAAGAGCATTCTCAAGAAGATTGGCCAAAATTGCAACAAAGTCAGTGTCAGCAATTTCTGTCTCAGATGGAGTATCTGCTTGGGCAAAAAATCCAATTTGGGCCTCTTTAGCCTTATGGGCATAAGATGAAAGAATACAATTAACCATAATATTAAGAGAGTAAAGCGAAAATGTATCCTCTTTCCTTTTTTCTCCAAGATAGTTCAAAATAGCTTCCGTATTATTTTCTCTTGCCATACTAGCTATTTGTTCATCATGGTGACGAATATCATGTCTAAGTCGGCGATTTTCTTCCTCTGTTTTTCTTGCGTTTTCTATATAGGAGAGCAAATAATCAATGTTTTGCTTTACAAGCTCATCCCTAGATTCTTTCTTCATATAGTATATATTGCTAATACAAAGTACATTTGCAGCAATAAATGTAAGAACAATTAGTAAAAAAAGCACTAGTGTATCTAAATCTATTTCCAGCTGTATTTTTATTTTTGTTAATAAAATAACAAAAACGAAGAAATAGAGTACGGAGACGCCGCACATTGAACGCCAATTCTTGGAGCGAAAGCCACTAACCTCTTTTATTAATGGACGGCCATACTTTCTATACAAGAAAAGAAGAGGCAAACATATTAATATATTTATTAAACTACGTATAATGTAGATAGTAGCCATTGGCATATTAAAAAAGAAGAACCTACATACGTAAGTAGCAATAGTCCAGGAAATACAGAAGATAGAGCCATAGGACAGCCACAAATAACACTTTTTCCAAAAGCCATCTGCAGATGCATATATGAACGTTGCCCAATAATATAAATAAGAAACCATCAAGGAAACTGGAAGTCTAACTGACTCAGGTAAAAAGCTGTAACACAGTATTAAATCAAAAAAAAGCACTACTCCCGCTAGACACCAAAGGAAGGCTGTTTTTTTCAAAGAAAATCTTCTCTCTTCCATCAAGAGAGCAGCAGATAGATGAACAGCAAATAGTGATAATACAATAATGAAGGTAACTACGATAACTCTTATCATCGCTTTGCCTCATTTATGTAGTATGAAAAGAACTCTTCTTTAATTTGAGAGCGCAATCGTCGTGGCACAGGGATAATTGAGCCATTTTCCATAATCAAATTTACCCCTGTAAAATTGGAAGCATGGCTTAAATTTATAATAAAAGAGGCGCCACATGTCACAAAGCTACTATAGCCCAAGAGACTTTCCTTGATTTCTTCAAACGATAGCCATGTAACCAAGCTTTTTCCAGATGATAAGAAGAAGACTCTGCGCTTATCTCTTGTTTCTACATATAAAATTTCTTCTATAGCTATACGATGAATTTTTCCTTCAGAAGAAACAAGAATCCAAGCTTTACTCTTTCTAGAAGAAATAACTCTATCTAAGGAAGCATTAAATCTTTCTTGAGTAAATGGTTTTTGAATATAATCTGCAACATGCAGAGAAAATGCATCTACTGCATAATCAGAACTAGTAGTAAGAAAGATAATATCTACACTAGGGCTAAGGTTAGTTATTTCATGAGCTAGCTCAGTTCCTAACATCCCCGGCATACAAATATCTAATAGAAGAATATCTGAGCCACCTGTTTTTTCAAAGGACTCTAATGTGTCAAAAGCAGAAGAAAAGACACTGCTTTCAATATAAAGTTCAGGGTGCTGTGCCATATAGACTTTAAGATTATCGAAAATCTTTTTTCGTTCTATAGCATCATCATCACAAATAGATATCTTGAGCATCACCTTTCCCTTATAAAAGCACAGATAGTTAACTACCTTACCAAAGCTAAATTATATCACAATAAAAATGGACAAAAGATATAAACTTATATCCTTTTCTTTAGAAATCTAAGAAGAAAGTAACGTTAGTTGTTATTCTTCCGCTCTGTGTATACTTTTCTCTATCAACAAGTAGATAGTTAACTTCATATCCAAGATCGATGAAATCGAAGAATGACATCTCTAACTGCGCACCAACAGAAGCAAGGAAATTTTCTTCACTTCTACTTGTATTAAATACACTACCCCAACCATAACCAACATCTACAAAAAGATTAAGTCTAGGAGCAACTTTATTCATACCAACATCTGGACCAACAAATCTTAAATCTAAATTATTTACAGTTGTAAACTCTGTTTGATATGTATAGGTATTAAAACCTCTAACTTTTCGACCTAAAGATACAGGTCCAATGACGTAAGATGGAACAGCACTACCTGTTGTATAGTTAAAATTAAACCTATCAACAAGAGATATAGAGAACATGCTCTTATTTTCCTTTTTTAACTCATATAATGTCTTAGCACCAACAACATTAAAAGTAAGAGATGAATAATCTGAGTATCCTGACAAAGTTGAGTTTAGAGACTTTGGACCTAACTTATAGTCAACTCTTGCCCATAATCCATCATTTGTATGAAGAGTATCTTCCATCAAATCAAGCTTAAGAGAAAGAGCAAGCTCTAAACCTAAAAGAGCCTTATCTTTTCCATTTAATTCAGGGTAAATCTTTTTGTTATAATCGTCGCTAACAATAGATGTAAGGTTTCCTTTTATGTTAAAAGGACCAAAAGATGAGCCACTATTGTACTTCTCGTATCTTCCATTTAAAAACAAAGTTAGAGTTAATAAATCTTTGTTTTCAACAGGACTCTTAAAAAAACCTTGAAGGAATCTTAGAGAAAGCTCGTTAATCCAAACATTAAATCTTAGAGCATCTCTACTCTCCCAAGAGCCATCATCAAAGTTATTCTTTCCACTCTCTTCGTCAAGCCACATCAGACGCTGAGAGTAGCCCTCTCCAACTAAGACACGCAGCTCTGTGTTGTTTCCTTCTATAATTTCAGGTAATTCATAACCAACACCAAGAAGAGCATAGGAAGGGAAAAAACCATAGAGAATATCTGGATGCTGAGCCATATCACCAAAAACGAAATGCAAGTTGGATGCAAATACATTCGATATTCCAATTAAAACAACCAATAAAAGAAGAAATAGCTTTTTCATAGACACTCCACCTATTTATTCTATTTCAATTTCAAAGAATAAAGGAAGAGGAAAAATAGATATCTGTAGTAGTTGAAATATTTAGCCCATTTGTGCTAGATTACTTTAGCTATCCCCCTTTAGCTCAGTGGTTAGAGCAGAAGACTCATAATCTTTTGGTCGATGGTTCAAGTCCACCAGGGGGGACTAAATAGATGGTCTATAGGTATTCCTTGTAGACCATTTTTTATTGAAGAATATCGCAGTCTGATATAACTAAAAGTAGAAAAATATCGCAGTCTAGCATGCCTAAAAACAGCAAAATATCGCAGTCTAAGTTTACAATCAATTAAATATCCAATATTCTAGAACTATGGATATAAAAATAATTGAGTCAGCTATTTTTGATCAAAAAGAAGAATTTTTTATTAGTTTAAATCGTGACTATTGTTCTCGCCAAGAAGAAAAACTTGTAAATTTAGCAAGCTCAATGGCACAAGTAATAATAGGAATCAGAAGAAGTGGAAAATCATCTTTATGTTTTAATATTATAAAGAAATCTGGCCTAAAGTTTGCATACATAAATTTTGATGATGAACGTCTTTCTAATTTAAAATCAGACGACTTAAATTTTGTACTTGAAAGTTTATATAAAATATATGGAGATTTTGAAAATCTCTTTATTGATGAAATACAAAACATAGATGAGTGGTATTTATTTGTAAATAGGCTTTTGCGCAATGGTATGCATATTCTAATAACAGGCTCAAATGCTAGACTACTTAGTGGCGAGTTAGCAACCCATCTAACAGGTAGACATATGAAAACAGAACTCTACCCTTTTTCCTTCAATGAATACTGTGAATACAAAAAAATAAGCACTCTCCATAACACAACAAAAGAAAAAGGATTATTAAGAGTAGCTTTTGACTCATATATGCACGATGGAGGACTGCCTGAACTTATTAACGAAAAAAGAAAACAAACATATGTTAATACGCTTGTCGATAATATTGTAAAAAAAGATATTGAAAAAAGATATTCGATTGCTTACAAAACAACATTTGAAAACATCGTAAGTCACCTTTTAAACAATGCCCCTTCAAAGATTAATTATCTCGAGTTAAAGGATCAATTTGGTCTAAGGTCTGATCATACAGCAGAAAACTACGTAAGCTATGCAAAAAACGCTTATTTAATTTCTAGCCTACACAAGTTTTCATTTAAAAGTCGAATCAGAATACGTGATGAAAAAGCCTATGCTGTCGATGTTGCCTTCATGAACAATCGAGAAAATGCAATGGAAGGAGAAAACTTGGGGTGGAGATTAGAAACGATTGTATATATAGAACTACTCAGACGTTTTAAACCTCAAGAATGTGATATCTATTACTTTGATGAAAACAAAGGAGAAGCAGATTTCATTATTTGCAAAGGAAGAACCGTAATTCAAATTATCCAAGTCTCTTATGATATTTCTAATGAAAAAACATTAAAGCGAGAAATTAAAGGTCTTCTTTTGGCATCTGAAGCTACAAAATGTAATAATCTTTTAATAATTACAGACCATGAAGAAAAAGAGTACTATGAAAAGGAAAGGACTATACATATATCCCCTGCTTATAAATGGCTTACAGAAGTAAATTATTAATCAGACCTTTTGAAAGATGAAATTTATCCATCTGTAGTTGTAGTTTTCTCTAACATCATTACTAAGCCAAGTTTTAATGAGAACAAGTGAAGAAGGAATGTAACTTTTTATTTTCTCTTCAGTCATATTTATATACCATCTCTCACCTTCTCTCCTCTCATCTTCGCCATAACGAAACGAAGCATAGAAATAGCCATTCTTTTTAAGAGCCTTGGTAAGAACATTAAGAGAGAGGGCTAAGTCTTCTTTTGTGTTATGCAATAGAGATGCTTGTGCCCAAATTCCATCATACTTTTCTCTTTCATCTAAGAGTAAGTAATCTTTTTCAATTACTTTTTGACCTATATACAAAGAGGCTTTTTGAGCAAGATTATGGCTTTTTTCTACACTGTCAACTTTATAGTCGTGCTCTAAAAAATAGAGGCTATCTCGACCACTGCCACAACCGCAATCGAGAATATAACCTCCATAAGGAATGTAAGAAAGAAAACTCTCTAGACTATCAACAACAAAAGTACTCTTTGTTTCGATAAAGTATCTATCTGCATTGTTGTTATAAAAGTCGAGAGTCTTCTTATCCATTACAAACTTAAGATTGTGTCGATGTAGTTAATAACCATGTATAGAGAGAATTCGCCCAAGAGATGACTATCTTTCTTTAGGAAATTCTCATCAGAAACAACAAGAGCTTTACTAGATGCTTTAGCAATTAAAGAATCTTCCTTTGCAGTAATAGCATCAACCAAGCCGCCATCAAGAATAATAGAACTGAGAGCTGCCATGGCCTTTCTGTCATTTCCCTCTAAAGAGAAGACAATGGCATATGGAATGCTATCACAATTATCAGTATTTGTAATAATTTCTTTTTCAGGAAAAGCTCTATTAATTTTATTCTTTAGTATTGTAGGGAAAGGACCATTTTCCTCCCCTAATATCGCAATTTTTTCATGCCTTTTTATGTTCTCAATAATGCTTGAAATTATCTCAACATTCTTTCCAGAGAGGGTTTTATCGATAGTCTTTATTGTACCATCTTTTAACAAAGAAAGAGTCTCTTCTTCACTTTCGGACCCATTAAGAGCAACAACAGGACCGTAAGAAACACTTTTTCCTGCTTCATACCATACTTTGAAGTCTTTTAATCCGTTAAAGTTAAGTGACTTACAGAATCTAACAACAGTGGCCTTACTTACATCTGCTTTTTCTGCAATGTCAGCAATAGAAAGGTTTTGTATCTCATCTTCATGCTCTAGTAGATATTTTAAGACTCTTTCTTCCTTTTCTTTGACCTTACCCTTAGAAGAACTCATCATATCTAAAAGGCGTGATTCACTCTCAACCATAGCAATACTCCTTGCCTTCTTGTCTTCCCCTCTATACTACGAATATAGAAAAAAAGCGTATATTACGCAAGTTAGGAAAAAAAAGTTTCTATTGTATTTAGCGCCATTCTAGAGCATTCAATCTCTTGTAAATTATCACCACCATTTTCCAAAATTGAATAGACATGAGAATAAAGAAAAACTATAGAGGAATAGAAACTTTCATCTACTATTTCTTCTTTTCCATTAAAAGAAAAACTTAGCCCTCTATCAAAACTATCTTTAATAATTCTAATTCTTCCAGAAGAGAGAGCACAGCTTATAGAAGCGCTTAGTCCCAATTCATCAGAACTCTTATCAGTAACAGATAAGACATCACCAAAAAGAAAAGTTAACGTTTCAAGGGCTATTATTAAAGCTTCTTCTCTCTCAATTGAAGAGTAACCCAGATAAAGAGAAAACTCACCTTTTTGACCTCTTATCTTCCTTAATAAAGGAGAGTACAAAAAGCAATTGCCATTAAAGACAAATGCACCATCATTAATAGCATTATATAATTTTTCCCATTCTACAAGAGATCTAACAATCGGGCTTTCAACGACAACAATCTTTGAAAAAGAAATGGCATATAAAGTAAATGAAAGATGAAGTGAAGTCGGGAGTGCTAATACTACTAAGTCAATATCTTCATTCTCTAATAGATATTCACTGTCTTTAGTAATAATCTCAATTTTATGTCTTTTAGCTGTTAGAATACTTGCCTTCTCATCTTCAGAATAGATTGCTTTAAGAGAAAAGTGGCAGTCTAAACTCAAAGCATGCGAGTGTCTAAAAGCAGCAACAGACGAGCCAATTATTCCACAATTTATTTGACTCATATTTCTTCAATTTCGTCGTCTGGTATATCAAAAGAATCAAGAAAAGCCTCTAAGAGATAAGCCTCTGTGTCATCTTGCTTAAGAGAGATGGTTATTTCACCAACTCTTTCTTTTTCTCCATCACGATAGATTACGAGAACTGGATTTGTTAAGTATCCTCTTATTCCATACTCTTCTGCCAATAGCTTTACGGACTCGCCTGTTAAATGAGATACAATCCTCAAATCTTCTCTTTCAATAGAAATGGATGCAATATACTTACCATCTCTCATTCCAACAATAGCCCAAGGAATTGACATAACAGAGTTAAAGCCAAGAGGTATTCCATTCTGGATAAGGCGTATCTCCAAAGAATCACTTCTCCATTTCTTTACTATATTCCTATTTGGGTCAGGCAAATCTTGGCTAATGTCTAGAGTTAATTCTTCATCATCAATGTACATCATTTATAATCCTTTATAGAAATACCTTTTATCCCAGAAAGTCCTTTATTCAAAAAGAGAGTAACCGAAGGATCTGTACTTTTTCTCTTTCTAGAGAACAACGCTTCTACAACATCAGATAGCATAATTTTTTCACTAGGTCTAGAGAGTATGAAAGATGCAGAAGAGACCTCTTTTATAAATCCACTCTCTATAAAAACCTTAAGATAGACATCAGTACGATAATAGGTAACTCTGCTACGTGAGCTTAGTAACTTTCCGTCTATCCCTCCCTCGCCTTTTTCAAAACTAATTGCTATCTGCTTTAGAATTCTCAATCCCTCTTCTAACTCTCTCTCGGGAGTAAGAGGAAAGCCATTTTCTTCGCCATTTTCTGGCCTAAATTGATATATATATGTTGTTTCAGCAACTATTATAATTATGTACCACGTTACATATAAAAAAAGAAGTACTAAAAGAATAGCGGCAAGAGAACCATATATTACTGAATACTTTACTGTTGTTGTTATGAGATTAGTAAAGATTAAGTAGAAAAGAGACATAGTGACAGTTCCGAGAATAGACCCAGCTATGGCAGAAGAAAAGTTAACTCTTACATTTGGAATAAAGTAAAGCAAAAAGAAAAAGAGGAGAAAGATTAGGCCATAACGCCCCCATCTATCCATTAATATTTCAGCTATTCCTAAATCAAGCTTTATCCCCATAAAAGAATAGGCTTTCTCTCTTATAGCAGAAGCAAGAGAAAGAGAGAGTGCTATAACTACAGTTAATACAATCAAGAAAATAAAAATCTTGCCATAGCGCTTCATCAGGCCACTCGAAGGACGGGTACGGAAGATGTTGTTTATTACAGAGTCAACCTTTCCGGCAAGGAGGAGACCTGTGATGATAAAAGATACTAAGCCAGCTATTCCAAGAGACATTGCATTCTTTGAAAACTCAGTAAGTTTTTCAAGAACAAACTTCCCTTCAGAGGTACCAAACGTCTCAATTAACCATCTCTCTACATCTTGTAAAAAACCCTCTGAAGCTCCAAATGCTGAAAGAAAAAACAGCAAAAAGGTAATACACGGAACAATTGCAATAAGTGTGGAATATACCATGCCTGAAGCAAGAATACTTATGTTATCTGAACCTATCTTCTTTAACGCACTAAAGACTACCCGAAGGTAGTCTATAAGCCAGTTTTTAATATCTTTTAAGTGAAGCTTAAGCGGCTTCTTCATCAATAAAACTCCTCTAAGAAGGAAATTATATCACTAACAACCTCAGAACGCATCTTATCATTTAAGATTTCATGCCTTCCTTCTTTGTAGAGCTTTACTCTAACATCTTTGATGCCTGCATCTTTATAGAGAGAGCTAGCTTTAATAACTCCCTTACCATAATTTCCTACAGGATCCATATCACCACTAAGGAAAAGAATAGGAATATCTTTTCTTATTTTGCTTATTAATTCTTTGTTATTAGCTGTCTCTAAACCCTCAATTAAGTCTGCATAGAATTGCGATGAACAGATAAAGCCACAGTCTTCATCTTCTTCATACTTTCTTCTCTCTTCATCTAATGAGCTAAGCCAACAAACAAGGCCCTCTGTTCTATAATCAAATTTCTTCAAATAGGAACCAATGGCAAGATTATTTAGATACTCATCTTTATGCTGACTACCATATTTTTTAGCTCTGTGAATGGCAATTTTCCTACCAATCTTGCTTACTATACCTTTGCTTTTTCCACTACCCATAATAATAGCAGCTCTATAAGCCTCGCTATGCAAAGCTAAATTTGTTCTCGCTAAGAAAGAACCCATAGAGTGACCAAAGATAAAGTGTGGAACATCCTTGTACTCTGACATTATTTGCTGGTCTAAAGCCCATGAATCAGAACAGATTCTCTGCCAACCATTTTTTTCTGCGAACCAGCCAACTTCTTCTCTACTCTCTTTTGTTTTTCCATGGCCTCTATGATCTTGGCAAAAAACAGTAATACCAATCTCATTTAGCTTACGTGCTAAAAAGTCATAGCGCAAGCTATGCTCAGCCATACCATGATTGATATGTAGAGTAGCTTTTGTATTGTCTGCTCTCCATACTCTGTAGAACAACTTTTTCCCATCATCCATTTTTAGCCATAATTCTTCCATAGCGAACTCCTTCAGTATTAATATAACACATAAATGAGCATGTTAGGTATGGAAAGGAACACACTTATTATTTCAGATGTGCATGGTGCAAAAGAAGCTATGAGAAGAATAAGAGAAATAGAGAGACAATTCTCTTCTGAAAGCATTATTTCTTGTGGAGACTTAACTCCCGACCCTTATGATCCTATCTTTTTCTCAATTGAGGGTTGTAGAGGTAACTGTGATAGATTCTATGAATATGGTTCATTGCCATTTCCTCCCCTTATCTACAGAAAAGAAATATATGGCAAAAGGGTATTAGTAACACACGGACATTTTCCACTAGAAGAGATTTCATCTGTTGACATAATCTTTTCAGGACACACTCATATTCCTTCCATAAGGAAGAAAGACAACATAATCTATTTTAATCCAGGATCTGTAGCACTTCCACGTTCATCTAGCGGTCCAACCTTTGGCTTATTTACGCCATCCTTTTTAGCCATTCTCTCTTTAATTGACTTAACTGTTATCAATAAATGCAACTTTTCCTCATCGTAATAATCTTGGAGCTTCTTAATAGGGACAGTAGATGAATCAAAGGCAGATTCACTACAAAATGAGAAGTAATACGGAGAACTATGCCAAGAAAGATTAAGTGCATTATATATCTCTAAACCTCTAACTAAGAGTTCATCACTCCTGTGACCAAAGGCATTAAAGTGACGGCAGAAAAACCTTGCAACACAAGGAACATGAAAGGCAACTTCAGGGACTTTTGACCAATAAATAATTGAAGATAGAAATGGAGGATGGCCAAGAGAGAGAAGCGCTAGTGTATATATAGTTTCATAGAGAGCAAAAATGCTACTACATCTTTCATCAACCCTTTTCTTAGGAAAGAATAGCGTTGCAGGAAGTGTCATTTCTAATCCTTGAGAATATAGAAGAGCTTCACTAAAAGCACCTCTTAAATCGTAGCTTATTGGACGGTGATCAAAACCCTGAATGGCATTAGGAAGGTCTTCTAATCCTTTGGAAAGAAGCGCTCCACTCGCAAGTCTATCAATAAAACTAGTCAAAGATGTTATAGAAAAATCTAAGTTATACTTACTTTTTTCTTCATCTGAAGAATAAAGAATGTAGCTTATAATAGCGCCTACAGTTGCGACATCTAAACCCCATAGTATGCACCTGTCGTACAATGCATAAATGTTGTAAGGATCAAATAGAACAATATTGGGACCAAGAAGCAAGATATCTTTCCAAGAAGGAAGAGAATCTCCCTTCTTTGTTCTACGTGAGCAAGAGATAAGGCAGCCCATACAGCCATCTGGATAGTTGCCAAACTTTTCAGCCATGCTGCGTCCATCTAAGCTATATAGTCTAGGATCAAATCTTTTTTGATAGTTCTTTATAGGAGCCCATCCCAAACGAAGTGAATATGGAATGAAGGAGTACTCTCCATAGTTTTTTACCATTCTAAAGAATCTATTCTTTTCGGGATTCTTCTGTGGTGCCTTTTCCCCTTCAGAGCTTTGGTTTGCTATTGGATAGTTTGGAAGTACTATTGCCTTTAGATTATGCAAATAGAAGGCATGCCCAAGTCCTAAGCCAGGAAAATTTTTTCCTCTATATTGAATAGTGCCAAACAAAACGCCTTTATCGGCAGCAACACCAGTAGAAATAGATATTTCAGATATAGGCGAAATAATAGCTTCAAAGCTCTTGCTTTCAGCCTCTCTCATATTCTCTATAGGAAGAATCTCTCGCTTAGAGAGAGAAAGCGTAATGTATTTTAATTTCTCTGCCCTTCCAATTATAACAATGGCGCTAATTCCCATCTTATACAAAGAATAGCCATGTGGATAATTAACAGCACAAAACTCCATTTTCTTGGTTATCTCTGAATACCAAACAATATGCCAAGGACTAATGCTACCCTCAGTAAATGATTCTGCCTCAATCGATGACATAACAAGAGCGTCTTTGCCAAACTCCTTGTACAAAGCAAGGCTACAACGCAGACCGTTGTAACTCTCTTTCCATTCTTTCTCTTCAATAATGCCACTCTTTAAATCGATGATGAGTATAACCATAGCCATATATTATACTGTCTTTTATTTACTTGGACTATTGTTAATGCTTTTTTCTCTAATTCCATTTATACTTTTTTTGAGGTCAAAATGGAAAAGAATACTATTCTATTCAATGGTGTCAAAACAGATACCTTCATGGAAAAATCTTCAGTCAAGATTGTTTATCTACTCGGGAAACAGAAAAAAAACAAATATTATGATAACCCTCCTGTTGCTGCAATTGTAAATGGAGAATTAAGGTCTCTCCAATCTGAAATAGAAGAAAATGCAGTAATAGATCTTGTTTACCTAAATAGCAGGGATGGACGAGCTGTATATAGAAAAACACTTTGCTTTTTGCTCTCATATGCCTCAAGCATTGTTTACCCAGATAGGACCTTAGTTTCTGGTCACTCTCTTGGAGATGGATATTATTTTTACTATAGAGATAAAGCTAAGGCCGATATTAAAAAGCTGAAAAACGCAATGCAAGATGCAATTAATGATGATCTTATCGTCGACATTGAACGTTTAAGTTCAAAGCAATCATTAAGCTATGTAGATGAAAGAGGACTAAAAGAAACAAAAGACCTGCTCTTATCACGTAATGATGGTGCTTATACCTTTAATAGATTAGGTAACTGTCGTAGCGTCTACTATGAACCTCTTCTTCCTTCCCTTTCTCTTCTCTCTGTTTGGGATTTAATGGAATACGGTGAAGGAATGCTTTTAAGATACCCTCAATCTAGGCAAATGAACTCAATGATGGCATTCCAAGATAATCCACTACTTTTTAGTGTCTTTGAAGATGCAAGAAGTAAAGCTTGCATCCTTGATGTTGATAGTCTTGGTTCTCTCAATTTAAAGGAAGCAAGCGGAAAAATAAGAGAGGTGATTGTTTTATCAGAAACATTGCAAAGAAGATCTTTCTATCATGTAGCAGAACTTATAAAAGAAAAAGGAGGAGTAAAGATTGCCTTTATTTCTGGTCCTGCTTGCTCTGGAAAGAAAACATGTGGCCTTAAGCTTTGTGCTGAACTAAAAATTCAGGGCTACTCCCCTATCATGCTTAGTCTAGATGACTACAGAAAAAATGATGATAGTGGTAACTCGTTTGTAGATGTAACCCTTCTCCAAGAAGAAGTAAGAACTCTATTAAAAGGTAAAGAAGTAACACTAAGTAGTAGCGATAATGATAAAAAGAGGCTATTTAGAACTCAAAAAGCCAAAATGGAAGAGAATACAATTCTCGTTATTGAAGGTGTACAGACTCTCAATGAAAATCTAATACCTGGATTAAATGAGAATGAGATATATAGAATATATGTATCTGCTTTAACGCAACTTAATCTCGATACTATGTCTAGCATATCAACAAGAGACAATCGTCTAATAAGGCGAATTGTAAAAGAATGTAGGCTACGTGACATTAGGCCAAGCCAAGTTATTAATGAATGGTCAGATATCGAGGAAGAAGAGAAAAATTTACTTTTCCCTTATCAAAATAATGCTGATGTTATGATTAATAGCGCACTTGAGTATGAGCTTGGTGTTTTGTATCCATATATCATGCCACTGCTAAGATCAGTAACACTCGAAGAGGGAAAAGCATATACAACAGCTCGTAGACTTATGGGATTTTTAGAGCTTATTAACCCAATCTCACCAGAGCTTGTTCCACCAGACTCTATCTTAAGAGAATTCATTGGTGGCTCAGCTTTCTTACTATCGTAGAGCTGTCTTATCTTCTAATGCCCCGCATTCAAACAAGATGTCGGGGTTTTTTTCTACCATTCTCATTAGCCTTAAAGCTGCGCCAGAGGGACTATTTGTTCCACACTCCCATGCTTCAACTGTTTTGTTCGACACATTAAAAGCAGAAGCAAATAGCGAGATAGAAAGACTAAGGGAAAGCCTCAGTGCCCTTATTTCCCCCTTTGTCATAGGCTTAGGCGTTGTGGCAACAACATATTTATTGCTCTTAGCAAGAACGCCCTTTTTTTTAGGGTAAAGGGCGTCCTTAATAGTATCTTTATAGTAGCTACTCAATTTACTTTCCTAAGATGTGCATAGATTCTTCAATCTGTGCCTTTAGTTTTTCTCGGCATTTTCCACAACCTGTTCCAGCACCTGTTAGCCTCATCAAATCATCAAGGTTCTTAACTTTGTCCTCTTTAACAAGGTCTTCAATCATCTGATCAGTAACACCTTTACACTCACAGATGATAGTTGCCGTATTATTCTTGTATGGATTAGGCAAGTTATTCTTTTCTAAATAATCATCAATAGCAGCTCTAAGAGCCTTATCTCCGAGAACAGAACAATGGAACTTATGCTCAGGAAGACCACCAAGCTTATCCATAATAGCCTTCGGCGTAATGTTATAAGCATCCTTAAGTGTCATACCAATGGCCATTTCACTCATCATAGATGTAGATGCTATAGCACTAGCACAGCCATATGTAAGCCATCTAAGGTCTGTAATCTTATTGTCTTTAACCTTTATGCCGACTCTCATCTGGTCTCCACAAGCTAAAGAACCAACTTCGCCAACTCCATCTGGAACGAAGTCTTCTCCTTCTTTCCAAAGGTTTCTAGGATTCATGAAATGATCCTTTACTGTATCTGTATAAACCCACTGGGCCATAAAACTATTAGCCATTTTCTACTTCCTTGTGCTCATCTTTCTGATTCTTTCGATTATTGGAGGTAACTTCTCAAGTGTATAGCGAATATCCTCTTCAGTATTGTACCTTCCTAGTGAGAATCTAATTGAGCCATGAGCTAGCTCAACATCTAATCCTGCAGCTAATAAGACATAGCTTGGTTCAAGAGAACCTGATGCACACGCACTACCAGTTGAAACCTCAATGCCCTCTAAATCTAAGTAAAGAAGAATAGATTCTCCTTCTGCTGATGGGAAAGAAACATTAAGTGTTCCTGGAAGACACTTATTTTTATCATTTGTTCCATTTACAACCACATTAGGAATTCTTTCTTCAATACCCTTTCTAAGCATCTCACGGAGGGTCCAAAGCTTTTCTCTCTCTTTGTCCAAGTTTAGTCTTGCAAGCTCTGCAGCCTTTCCAAGTCCGATGATAGCTTGGTTGTTGTATGTGCCAGCTCTTAAGCCCTTTTCTTGGTGTCCACCATGCACAAATGGAGTGAATGGAACACCTTTCTTGGCATATAAGACACCAACACCCTTAGGACCATAGAATTTATGACCAGACATAGATAGATAATCTGCATCAATGTCTTTTACATCGACCTTAATCTTTCCAATGGCTTGAGTAGCATCAGTATGAAAATAAGCTCCCCATTTATGTGCTATAGAAGCAGCTTCTTTTACAGGCTGAATAACTCCACTCTCGTTGTTTCCTGTCATTACAGAAAGAAGACAGACATCATCCCCCATCATCTCTGAGAGTTTATCTAGCCTTAGCTCTCCTATTGAATCAACAGGAACAAACTCAACTTTGTAGCCTTTTTTGATGAGATATTTTGCTGTTTCAATAGAAGCAGGATGTTCAACAGACGAAAGAAGAATTCTATTTCGCTTGTTCTTCTCATCAATACGGTCTCTAAAAATGTTAAAGACTGTGTTGTTAGACTCTGAGGCACCGGAGTTGAAATAAATCTCACCGGGATCCGAATTTATAAGTGCTGCAACCATCTCTCTCGCCCAAGTAATTCCACTCATAGAATCACGTCCAAGAGTGTGCATACTAGAGGCATTTCCATAGAGAGAGGCATTGTCTGCCATAATCTGTATGACCTCATCTGCCATCTGGGTCGTAGCATTGTTGTCAAGATAGACAATTCTACCCATTTTTAATATTCCTTATACACGTAAGGTAATTCTTTCTACTCTTGAGCGTCAAGGTTAAATACAACTTACCATTACAGAATGAGCTTATTCATTCTCCCTATATCATAGGATGGATGAATGTTGATAATTGTGGCAGTTGCAATTGCCTTTTCACATAACTCATTATCGCCAGGATAGAGATTTTTATCGTCTCTATTAAGCCAATGAGTTTTGCATCCAGAACATTTTAAGATGAGCTTGTCGCCATCCTCTGTTATCTTGTAGTCATCATTATATTCAATAACACCAAGACTTGCTTTTTCGACTCTACCATTCCAATGAGGAGGGAAATTTAAGCTTAAAAAAGACTCCCCATCCAAAATCGAAACAAAGTTTTCGAGCTTAGTAGCTAAATACTTTGAAGGAGAGACAAAGTCATATTTGCCGTCATTGTCTTTGTTTGCAGAGATTGCTATTGCTGGATACCCATACATTTGGGCTTGTCGTGCTGCCCCACATGTTCCTGAATAGATAGTATCAGAAGAGAGATTATAGCCATGGTTTATACCACTAATAACAACATCCGGCTTAAACGGCAATATCCCAGCCTGAAGTGGAATTATTACACAATCAGCAGGAGTTCCTTCCAATGAGTAGTGATGTTCATCATGTTTATAGATGGTAACATCGCCAATAACTGTCATTGCATGAGATTTTGCACTCTGTTCTGTATGTGGTGCAATTATATAAACATCATGACCAAATGATGTAAGTACGCTAAAAAGCGTATTAATGCCCTCGGCCTTATAACCGTCATCATTAACTAATAAAATGTGCATTTATAACCCTTATTTAGAGAAGAGAGAAGAAACTGGATGAAAAAGCCTCTTTTCAGGATGAAAACCAAAAATCCTCTCATACTCTTCAACTCTTTGATTATTAGGGAACTCACTTTTTTCGTCAACTATGCATAAAAACGAAGAGGCGATGCCAATATCTATAGAAGACATTCCTATTACAGATACACTTTCCTGGCATCGTCGGAAGATCCAATCAAGTTCAGGGCTTGTCAGTTCTGCGTTAAAGATTATCGATCTTTGAGAAAGAGATAGAATTTTACCTAGAGCAACTCCTTCAGATCGGCTAATTGCTTCAAAGGCTCTTTTCGCATATTCGTTTGAAAGAGAAAGGAAGGTTATAAAACGTCTTGTTCTATCTGGAAGAGATGATGTGTAGCATCTCACCTCTTTCTCTGTTAAATCTCTAAATTCCGCTCCTTTAGGAGTGATTTCGTTAATTTTCTCTACAAGTTCAGGAAGAATAGACCTAAATTCATCATATTCAGGAGTAAGAATAGAGTATGGCAAAGAAGAGTCAAAGACGTAACTTAATTCAGGTTTAATTGAATAACAAATACCCTTTGCATTTTGTTTCTTTTCATCAAATAGATAAACTTTGTCTTTTTCTGCAAAAAAAAGCACCCATAAATCACGATATCTAACACAAGAGGATGGGAAAAAAGAAGATGCACTTAATGCAATTGAGAATAGTCTATTAGTATCAAAAGAAAATGAAAAAAGCTTATTGAGACCAAAAAGAAGAGCAGCAAATATTTCAGAAGATATGCTATAGTTCGATGTTGAAGCTCCCCTTCCCGCTAGCGTTATGTTGCATCCACATATCTTTAAGCCCTGCTTGTTTAATGTACTAAAAATTGCCTTAGCAGCGTTTGCCCATTTATCTTCCCTGCGATATTTAGATGATGCGACGACAAACTTTTTCTTATCTTGTTTGCTTGTATTTAACAATCTAACTGTTGTATCTTGTCGACGAGAAATTGCAACAGTAAGTCCATCCTCAATGTTGCAAATTAAACTCCAACCTCTTATATAATCTGAAAAACTCCCAATAATTGTTGTTGGCTGAGGAACGCTGATAATAATCTCTGGTTCCTCTTCAAATTCTCGTTTATGGGCAGCAGTAACCTCTTGCAAAAAATTTATCTCCTTTTTAATTATTATCTTAGTTAGAAACCAAAAAGGCAAATTAATTTCTTGAAAAATCTATCGATAAAAAAAAGACCATAGATTGCTCTACGGCCTGTATTATAAAAGTAAGGAAGATTAGTTATTTGATGTTCTTCCGTATCTCTTATTGAATCTTTCAACTCTTCCAGTTGTGTCAACAAGCTTCTGTGTGCCTGTGAAGAATGGGTGGCATGCTGAACAGATTTCAACGTTGAGACTCTTAGCAGTTGTCTTTGTCTTAATTACGTTACCACATGAGCAACGGATTTCCTTTAACTCGTAATTTGGGTGGATTCCCTTTTTCATTTTTTTCTCCTTATATGCTTTGTCTGCTTTCACAGACAAGGAATTTCAATTTAACCCCGAACTGGAGTATTCATCGAGTTCAGGAACTCCTTATTGTTGTTCGTTTTCGCCATTTTGTCAATGATGTCTACAGACATGTCAATATCATCAAGATTACCAAAGGATGAGCGAAGTAAGAAAACTCTAGCTAGAACAGATTCATCAAGAAGAAGATCATCCCTTCTTGTTCCACTCTTCTTAATATTTATTGCAGGGAATTTTCTGTTATCTGCCATCTTTCTATCAAGAACAATTTCATTGTTACCTGTGCCCTTGAATTCTTCAAAGATGACTTCATCCATTCTGCTTCCTGTTTCAATTAATGCTGTTGAAATAATTGTTAAGCTTCCGCCATTCTCAATATTTCTTGCAGCGCCAAAGAATCTCTTAGGCTTATGTAGAGCATTAGAATCAACACCACCAGAAAGAATCTTGCCAGAAGCTGGAACTGTCTGGTTATAAGCACGAGCAAGTCTTGTGATTGAGTCAAGTAGAATAACTACATCCTTCTTATATTCAACAAGACGCTTAGCCTTCTCTATTACCATCTCTGCAACCTGTACATGGTGTGTAGCTTGTTCGTCAAATGTTGAAGCAACAACCTCTGCCTTAACATTTCGCTTCATGTCTGTTACTTCTTCAGGTCTTTCATCAACAAGAAGAATCATCAATATAACTTCAGGATGATTATAAGTAATAGCATTAGCAATCTTCTGCATGAGGACTGTCTTACCTGTTCTTGGTGGTGCAACAATCAAAGAACGTTGACCTTTTCCAATTGGACAGAACAAATCAACAACTCTTGTTGATAGATCAGATTTCTTTCCTTCTTCTACGATTTCAAGATTAAGTCTTTCATCTGGGAATAAAGGAGTAAGAGAGTCAAATGGAGCACGAAGCTTTGCCATCTTAGGCTCTTCGCCATTTACCTTTAATACTCTTACAACAGAAGCGTACTTTTCATTTTCTCTTGGAGCTCTTATCTGAGCAAGAACAGTGTCTCCAGTTCTTAGGCCGACACTTTTAATTGTTGAGCTTGAAATATATACATCATCAGAGCCTGGAAGGTAGTTGTTAACAGAATAGCGGATGTAGCCATAGCCACCTTCATTAAGAGTCTCAAGGACGCCTTCAACCATAAGGGCACCACCAAGAGATGAATGGTGACGAAGAATTCTTATAATCAACTCTTGCTTTCTACAATCAAGAATTACATCTTCACTTAGCCCTGCTTCTTTTGCCTTATTTCTTATTGCATCTAAAGGAAGTGCAGTAAGGACAGAAATAAAAAGCTGTGGAGCATCTGGATTTTCGTCTAAGTTTATCTCAGGAGGAATCTCCTCAACGACTCTCCTTTCTTTCTTATTCTTAAACTTGTTTCTTCCGTCTCTAGAGTATTTATCCTTCTTCTGCTCGCTCTTCTTCTCTTCCTCTGTGGTGCTTTCTTCTGTTTTTTCGCTAGCAACACCTTCTTCGTCAATAGAAGGCTCATCTTCTCTCTTCTCATCTTCAGAAGAAGGAAGCGGAACAATCTCTTCTGTGATTGTAATTGGCTCTATTTTCTCTTCAGAGTTTGTTTTGTCCTCATTGATTGTAACAGAGACTTCTTCATTTTCTAAAGGAGCTATTGTTTCTTGAAAGAGAGGAAGCTCTTCACTTTTACTCTCTTCTTTATGTTTTTTCGCCCTAGGATGAGAAGTATGCTCTCTCTTTTTTGTTATTTTGGCTGGTTTATTCTCTTTTTCTGTAGTTACATCATCTGTAGTAGTTTTCTCGCTAGGACTAGCCTCTTCTTCTTTAACTTCTACTCTCTTTTTAATCGTAACTCTTCTTTTAGTTGGAACTTTAACTGTAACCTTCTTTTTTACTTCTGTTTCTTGTGGTTTTTCTTCCACAACATCTTCTTTAATGTCTGAGGACATCGGTACCTCTTAGTTATATTAAGTATGAATTATGCAAAATATTAATAAAAAGAAAAAATTTTGATTGGGATAACTATCTACCCTTTTTATATATAGTGGAATTTTAAACAGTCAATTCTATTTTTGTCAACAATATAGTCCATAGGTAAAAGAGTATTGACATTAAAATCATAAAGTGTTATTTAGTTAGTTAGTTGAGTAACTAACCAACAAAGGAGGAGAATGATTTACACTTTTACAGAAGATAGTCCTATATATCTTCAACTAGCACAGCTACTTAAAGATGACATTTTTCTAGGAATCTACAAAGAAGGGACAGCAATCCCTTCTACAACTGAGCTTAGTGTTGTTCTGCACATAAATCCAGCAACAGTTTTAAAGGCAATGAACATACTCTTACAAGAAGATTTAATAGAAAAGAAACGGGGAATTGGAATGTTTGTCAAAGCAAATGCAAAGAAAAAAATTACAGAGGAAAGAAAGAATAGTTTCTGTTCTAGCTATGTAGCTCCTCTAATCAAGGAAGCTAAGAAGCTATCTTTATCGAAAGATGAAATTATTGAAATGATTAACAAGGAGGAAAGCAATGAAGCTTGATTGTAACAATGTCATTAAACACTATGGTAAGGTAAAAGCCGTAGATGGCGTAACATGTTCTTTTTCTTCAGGTCATATAGTCGGATTATTTGGTCGTAATGGCGCAGGAAAGAGCACATTAATAAAGACTATTGGAAATAGAATATTTCAAGACGAAGGCATAATTACATTAGATGGAGAAAAGCTCACTTCATCTTCAAAACTATTTAAAAACATCTTTATTTCTAGTGAAGACAACATGTTCCCATCAATGTCTATAAAGAACATTTTAACCCTTATGGACGACATGGAAGCAGGAAGTAAAGAAAAAGCACTGCAATTATGTAAAGAGTTCCATTTAAATGAAAACAAAAAATGGGATAAGCTATCAACTGGCTATAGAACAATCTTTAAAGATATCTTGGCACTATCATCATACGCAAAGTTTGTTTTCTTTGATGAGCCTATTCTAGGCCTTGATGCTAATCACAGAGAGCTCTTCTATGAGAAGCTTTTAGCTTCATTTTCACCAGACAGATGTTTCATCATTGCAACACATTTAATCGATGAAATTGAACCTCTAGTTGATGAAGTAATCATCATTAACAATGGAAAAGTTATCGAGAGTGGCGACAAAGAAAAGATGCTAGAAAATCTATTCCTTGTCAGTGGAACAGAAGAAGATGTAGAGAAAGCACTTAAAGAATGTAAGGTTATCTCATCTACCATCAGACTTGGCAAACGAGTTGTTCTTGTGAAAGGTAAGATAGAATCTTCTGATTGTCTCTCAATTACGCCTGTAGATTTACAGAAATACTTCATTGAATTAACTAAGGATAACGACTATGAAAATTAAAGAAAGAATTATTTTTAAAGATATGACGCTTGCATCGGCTATAGCTGCAGCTATTTGCTTAATTAGCTCTTATGCTCTATTGCCTCTCATTTTCAGAATTATCGACAAGAGTATCCCTCTTGAAATCTTCTACACATTTGTACCACCTGTACTACTCTCTTCTGTGCTCTTTATCACATTTATTTGCATTGGAGCACTCTCAGTGCAATACATTAGGTCTCTTATGCTATTTGGATGCACAAGAACTAAAGCTTTCTGGAAAACAGTATTAGTAAGTCTCTCAACAATTGTATTGGGAACAATAGTACTTGGTGTTGTAATGCTAATATCGAAAGAGTTCTTAGTTCAAATGAGCGAATCTTCATTTTTATTTTTGCTCATTAGGTATCTAGTCTATTTTGTTTTTGCATATGCAATCGGACTATTGTGCTCTTCTCTATGTACTACATGTAAGCCCCCTTTGAGCGTCTTAGTATGTGGAGTTGCTCTCTACCTATTTTTAGACTTGCAAGATGCTTTGACAAACAGTACTACTCATAGAGCTGTTTCTCTTTCGATTGTAAGCGATGTTTTTTCTGTATCTGAGACGATAGAAACATCACTTGAGCTATTCCTAACAGCTTTAGTTGCTGCATTGATGATTGGTTTCTCTTACGTTTGCTACTTAGTAAAGATAAGCTCAGTTAAATCAACATCGACAAATTAAATAATCTTAATTGTCCTCTTCTCTTCATCTATTTCATATTCAGAGAATGTTATAGAGAGGGAGGAGGCAAAAAGTAAAGCTTTATCATAGCCATATACTCTATTAGGCATATGGGCATCTGATGCCGTTACTGTCTTTATGCCTTCATCTTTAGCCATCATCCAAAATTCTTTCTTAGGATAGAGATACTCCTCTTTCCCTTCACGCATAACAAGAGGCTTACAAAAACCATTTCCATTAATCTCTAATGGCATATCGTTTTCTTTAGCACATGTTATAATATCACGAGAAGCAGCCTCCAAATCCTTATTCCAAGAAGAAAAAGACGAAACAAACAAATCAGGGTGACAACCATATAAGAAGAGATGTGACGAAAGAAGAGAGCAATACATATCAACATAGCTCTTTAGATCAAAGTCCTTTGCATCTTTACTTCCTGCATATTCAAAGTTTCCATCCTTTCCTTTTACATAATGAACAGAACCTATAAGATAATCAAAGTTAAGTCGTGATAAGAATTCATCCTTATAGTATGAATAAAGGCTTTTATTCCAATCACATTCTCCACCAAGTAATACTATGACCTTTTCGTCTTTTATTGCCCTAACACTTTCTTTGTACTCAGTCACTTCATTATTTTCCATTCTATCAAATGGAAAATAGTAAGGAAGAGGTAGATGCTCACTAAAACCTAACACCTTCAATCCTGCTTCTCTTGCTTTTCCAACATAATCAAGAGGCATTCCACTTCCATGATGAGAAAAAAGAGTATGAGTGTGTAGGTTTACATCTTTTTGTGAATAAACCATGTTAAAAAACCTTCCATGTATCGACTATAGATCTTATATCCTCACCATTAATGAAGGCTCTCATAAGAATGAAAGCAATTACAGCAGAGCGTCGCCTAATGCTATCACGTCCCCAAGAAGGAAGAAAAACAGTAACTGTCTCACTCTTTCTATTTAGTCCACTAAAACCAAAACAAACAGTACCTACCTCTTTATTCTCACTTTTATCTGGGCCAGCAACACCAGTAATTGAAAAACTATAATCAGATGATATTATTCTTCTTACGCCATCTGCCATCTCTTTAGCACACTCTTCTGAGACAACACCAAAAGACTCAACAGTTCTCTCTTTTACGCCTAAGACATTCTCTTTTACAAGAGGAGAATAAGAGACAACACCACCTAACATATAACTACTAGAACCAGGGAGTGATGTCAAAAGAGAAGCAGCAAGTCCTCCTGTGCAACTTTCAGCACACGAGATAGTTAAGCCCTTTGTCTTTAAATCTTCAACAAGAAGTGACAGGGATGAAACATCACCCTTTTCTAAGCGATGTAGACCAACTATTTCTTCTAGTTTTTTTATGGCATAATCTCTTTCAACTTTAGTCTTACCTGAAACATATAAGGATATTTTATAATCTTGGAATCTTGTTCCCCAATCGAGAGAACTATCGGCTTTTTTTGTCTCTTCTTCGAGTTTGGCTTCAGCTAGAACAAATGAAGAATATTCATCCCTATCATCACTCTCAAGGCCAAATAAGGAAGAAAAAAGAGGAATAACAGATGAATAAAACATCGGGCGCATCTCTCTAGGAGGTCCAGGAAGCGAAACAACAAGCGTATTCTTAATCATTCCCCAAAAGCCTGGAGCTGTACCATTGGGGTTATCAATAAGGGTAAAGCCTCTTGGAATAAGCGATTGTTTTTCATTAGCGCCATAGGCTCTATCACCTAGTTTACCCAGTAGGAAATTCCATGCTTTCTCGTTTTTTTCAAGAATTACACCTGCTTCTTCGGCAATGGACGCTCTTGTCATATCGTCACTTGTAGGGCCTAATCCCCCAGTAACGATAATTATATCATTATGTGGAAGAAGATAATGTAGTGTCTCCTTAATTGTACCATCATCAGGACAAAGAATTGACTCTGAAAAATGTAAGCCCATATGTGTTAATTCTTTAGCAACAACAGATGTATGCTTATCTTCAATAATTCCACGTGTTAGCTCTGTTCCAATAACAATTAAACTAGCTGTTTTCATATTTTATCTCATTTAGGGATAACTGTTATAACACCAAAAATAGAAAAAAACATCACAAAAGCTCATTCTTACATCAATTTAATATAAAAGCCCTCCTCGAAAAAGGAAGGCTATTAACCACCACATACGTTTTATTATTTTCCTAATTCAACATAAACGGGACAAGACATTGCAATATCACCATTCTGCACAGTACAAGAACAATTAACTGGTAGTGTATAACAATCATTGCAACAAAATGGCCCACATGATTCATTTGGAGCACAATAAGCATAGCATTGTCCTTCTACAGTTGTTCCGTCCAAATTTTTCTGAATTTTCTCATTTTCATTAAATAGATATTCCATTTTAACCTCCATTACCTAATTCTTTTCAATCAACTCTAAGCATGTAGACAAAGCGGTCTTTCCATCCTTTGCAATAACGTTAGGAACTGTTCCACCACTAAAAATCTTTCTTTCAGTAAGTGCTGTGTTATAAGACATTATGATTCCAGAATTAGCTAGATTCTTTCTAATCTTTGTGAGTCCAATTCCACTGCCATTCGTCTTTGTTCCCACGACAGTAGCCCATCCAGATTGTGAGGCAAAATACGAAATCAGATCGGCTTCATAAAGAGTATTTTCGCTAATTAAAATCCATCTTTTTGCATCTCTTATCTCTTTCTTTAATAATCCACCATTGCAATCAAACTTTTGTTTTGTGTCACAATAGGCTTCAAGCTTTAGCTTCTTAACTTTTTCTGGAACACTAGCTAGTGTATTAATACTCTCAATTTCATAGCCATTATAGTATCTCTTTGCCTTATCTAGGCTTCTAAAATATGTCCTATATGAGAATTCCCAAGTACCTCCAAATGGAGCAATAAAAGAGTATATTTCATCATCAGTTGGACCACTCTTACAATTAGAAAAATCAAAAATAATATTCTCAATTTCTCCCTCAACACTATCTAAAGAATCTTCAATAAAGCTCTCAGTAAACACAGATGGAGAAAGAGAAGAGATTGTAAAAATAACTGTTTTGTTTTGTCCGATATAATCAACTCTAGGAGCTTTAATTGAGCTTGAATCTGCACTAGGATTTTCTGCTATAGCAATATAGTCATAGGCTAAGTATTGATTAGCTATTCCACGTAAAATGAGCATTAACTCTTCTTTACTATTTGCTTTTCTCGCTTTCTCTAAGTTTTCTTCTTTGTACTCACTAAGGTTTATCTCATTAAAGTATGGATACTCTGTTTCTAGTGTATTCCAAAACTCATTGAAAACCTGTTCATTACTACCCTGAGCAAAAAGACAAGAAAATACTAACAAGACAATAACTAAACCAACTAACTTTTTCATACTATTCCTCCATTTTGTAGGTTTTCTGTAATAATTTTGCTGTATCAAAAATGTATTGATTTATGTTTTCTTTATATGGAGAACATGTTTTGAATGTTTTATGATACCTATCATGAAAACAACCACCCAAACATATAGGCAAGACTTTACATTTTGAACATTCTTTATCTGTATATGGATCAAAGTTAGCAATGGGAGATCCTTTTTCATCTATTTTGTCTATGTTACTGATATTTCCAATAGAATAATTCTTTACGCCAATATCACACCAACACTTATATAAATCTCCATCTGGATCCACAACAAAACCATTTTTTGTGTTAGCAACACAATTATTTCCTCTTATCGATGGAACGGATTTAATTATTAATTCATCATATCCTTTTTTTATTTGCTCTCTCTCCCAAGAATAGTATTCTGAAGATGAAAAACAATAATCCTTAGAGTAACAATCAAAAGTTGTCCTTGTAGGTGCAGGAATAATTTCTAAGTTAGATAGCCCTTTTTGTTTAAAATATAGCTTCAAATCGGAAACTGCATTTAGATTGGTTTTATCTACATTTACTCTTATTACAGTATGAGGCAAATCTTTACCATATTTTTCTAAGTTGCTAATTATTACATCAAAAGAACCATCTCCATTACAAGTGAATCTTCTCTTGTCATGGTTTTCTTTTATCCCATCTAGAGTTATCTGGCATTTAGTAATACGTGCTTTTTTAAATAAAAGAACTACTTTTTCATCTATTAAGTATCCATTAGTAACAATATTAGAAGAGTACCTAATTCCATTTTGATCTGCTATTTTAATAAGATTTGTAGATATCCTATCTATAGTATCTTGTTTTAACAGTGGTTCTCCACCATACCATGTTATAGAAATAGATTTCAATGTAGAGCTTATTTTCTTAATATACTCTACTATTTCATTCTCCGTTTCTTTTGTCATGAATTTATATTCTTGGTGTCCTTTTTCATAACAATATATGCAACGAAAATTACAATTCAAAGTGGGGGCAATTGTAAGAGAGAAATGTTCTCCCTTATTTTTTAGTTTTTCTTGTCTATTTTTTATAAATTCTATCTCATCAAAATTATCATCAAGAAGGAAAAAGCCTTTCAGAAGACTCTTCTCTAAATCTTTTGGAAGATCTTTTTTCTTTGAAATAAAGGACTCTAAACAATCATATTCGACATTTGTCATTATAGCTAAACTATTAGATAAACTGTTGTATGCATAAACTTTTGAGCCGTTTTTAACGAAAAAACTATACCTAGATTGTTTCATGCGATCCCCTCTCAATTTGAGAATAACATAAACAAACCTTTCTACAATCTAATATGATTATTTTATATAAATATTTTTTTTATTTTTTTGTTTTTAAAAAAAAGAAACTAAACATTAAGTATAATAACTTTTATTTCTGCTAAAAACCTTATATCTCGATTATTTTATTCGCACTTGAATCAAATATATCAGAATGTGAAATAACCATAACTATTTTAGATGTAGATAGATTTTTCATAATAGAAACAATCTCTCTTCTGCTTTCAGCGTCAATTCCATCTTCAATTTCATCAATGAGACATACTTTTCTTTCCCTAAGGACTAGAGAAGCAAGGGAAAATCTCATTAGTTGTCCCTTTGATAACCCCATATGTTTCAAATCACATATTGTGTCTAATCCCTCTTGTTGGTTTTCTAACCAATCTTTAAGTCCAACTTTTCCTATTATAGTCCAAACATCCTCATCACTTTTCTTATCACCAAGAAGAAGATTATCTCGAATTGAGGCACTTACAAGGCAAGGAAATGATGGCAAAACAAGAATATCCGAAGGTAAACAATTCCCAATTATTACTTCTCCATTTTTTACATAAGATGCATCCAACAAATTAGCAATAAGATATAAAAGTGTTGTTTTTCCTTTTCCGTTAATACCTTTAATTACATATAAACCAGGACTTCCAATAAATAATGAATAATTACTAAATACCGTTTTACCTGGATATTTAAATGTTATATTTTCAATATTTATAGATAAAGGAAGGGAAAGATTATACTTTATATATTGAGAATTCTTTCTATCAATTATGTTACGAACTCTATCGATTGAGACGGATTGTGCAATTAAATTTTTATACGTTCCTCCATATGAATTAATTAAACTCCTTAACTGTTGCGAAAATAAAACTGCAGCCATAAAATCACCAACAGAACTTTTACCCCTGTATATTCCAAGGCCTAAAAAAGCATAAATAATAGAAATTGTAATTACATTGATGAGAAAAAGTATAATCTTAACGCCCTGAGTTAAATTTAATTTTTTATAAGAAACCGAATAATTTTTAAAAAGCTTTTCCATAAATAAAGACTTTAAAAAGGAAGAACTATTTCCCTCAGCATCATAGCTAATAGAGATTAATTCTTTTATTGTACAAATATAGTTGTCTCCACATTTTTTGGCTTCTTTATTAAGATCTTTCTCTTTCTTTCCTGCATTTTTATAAACAATAAAGGGAATTAGTGACAGAAAAACTGTCAAGAAAAAAGCTATAGCATTAATTGAGAACAAGCGAAATGAAACAAGAACGATATTAAATGTGCTTGCAATAATATTAGGAATTAAAGAAGTCCAAACAGACAAGACAACAGAAATATCACTTTGCAAGACATTTTGTACTTCAGCTTCTCTCCCCTTTAAATATCCATAGTTATCTCTTTTTATAACTTTTGATATGAAAAATTCCTGCCCACATAATGTTGTTTTCTTATTTACATAAAAAGATAATCGTCCAGAAATAATTGTCAAAACAAGACCTATAGCTTGAATTAAAAATAAATACAAGATTGTTCTTACAAAAACACTATATTCACCCCGAGATAGCATATTAACCAAAGACCCAGTATATAGAGGTTCTAGTGAATTAAAATAAGAAATAAGAAAAGACAGAAAAAGAGAAACAACTACAAAAATCATTTCTCTTTTTGTAAACTGCCAACACCACTTTAATTTTTCTTTCATACTTTTGTTACAACACCATCACAAAAGTTATAAATATTATCCGCATATGAGATTAATCTATTATCATGTGTAGAAATAATTGTGACTGTATTATTTTTCACCGTAAGTTCTTTAATTTCTTCCATTGTTATGATTGATCTTTCCCCATCAAGATTAGCCGTCGGCTCATCCAAAAGTAAGACATGAGGAGACTTTAACATAGCTCGTGCAATGGCAACACGTTGTCTCTGTCCACCAGAAAGATCACAGGCTTTCCTTTTAATTTCTTTTTGCAACCCAAAATCTAAGATGAGAGTTCTTGCCCTATCATAATAATCTTTTTCTTTCCGTGCTAAATTACCAACTCTAATGCTTAAGAGAATATTATCCCAAACAGAAAGATAATCTAACACCATATAATCCTGAGGAACTATCCCTACTTCTTTATATCTAAAGGAACAGAGTTCTTTTTCCGGCATATTTTTTAGATTATATCCATTAACCACCACATCTCCAGATGATGGACAAAGTTCTCCTCCAATTATTTTGAGAGCCGTACTCTTTCCAGAGCCACTTGGCCCCATAAAAAATGAAATTGTACCTTCTGTCGCATTAATTGAAATTTCTTTTAGTGCACAAATGACTTCGTTTCCAGTCCTGTAATATTTTGATAGCTTTTCACATTTTACCATTTCTATACTCTCTAATTATCATTACTCATTGCTATTATCTCTTTTAGTTTTTCAACAGTAAAAGGACCATAAAACAAGCCTATACCGCTTATGTTTTTGCTTTCCTTAAACAATATTTTTCCAGAATAGAAAAGATTTGAAAGGAAGAAACATTCATCTCTTGGAATTTCTACACCATCAACTATCCTCCAAGAATTAATCCAATGACATAGCAATACTTTGTCGTTCTTGTAAACTATTTTTCTTGCATATGTATCAAAAAGTTCATATTCAATGATAAATCTTTCTTTAGAATTTACACTTTTAAGAACGACTCTATTATCCCTTTCTTCTATAATTTGATAATTATTACTGATACTCCCATCTTCTTCAAATTCCGATGGATAATAATCAATAAAAACGATAGATTGAGAAGGAATAAAACATTTGTAAAATTGGCTATTTTTTATCAACCATATATTTATTTTTGAACTATCTAAAACATAAAAATTGTGTCTTCCTTGTTCAAAAAACGAATAAGTATTCCCTTTTTCTAATATTGTTGTTTTGCTTATTGTAGGAACAGAATCAAAAGAAAACTCCCCTTCAATCGTTTTTAAACTAAACTGAGAACATTCCATATAAGAAACATCAGGATAAAACAAATCTAAAACATTTGCAGAAAGAATATGTGTTGAAAAAAGAAATAATGTAATTCCAATAAAGAATTTTTTCATATTCATTTTTCCCTTCTTTGTGTCTTTCTCAAAAAAACAAAATCAGTCAAAAAAGTTAAAATGTATATTCCAACAAAAAATACAGCAAAAAGTACAGCAACATAAAGAATTATACCAGAAGTATCATATTTTCCATCTAAAGAGAATAAATCTCTCATATATAAATCTTCTCCAAAAACTAACTGAGCCCCTTTCGGTGAATATAAGCTAGATAAAAATAATAAAAAACCAGTTATAACTAATGTCATCAATACAAGAAGAATAAAAAGTATTAATTTTTCCTCAAATAAGATTTTTATTTGTTTTGCATTCTTCATCCCAAGAGTAGAATTTAAGGAAAATTCTTTTTCCCTTAATTTTAAAATTGATACTTCGGTAAAAACCAACGATATACATATTGATACAATCAATAAAACCCCATATTTGATAATAAAAATCTTTGGTCCATTCAATCTATCAATTTCATTTACTAGATCTGTGTTGTAATGATTCGACAGCAAACTAACTGTATTATTAGAAGAAAAAGACTTAGAACTGTAGTCATAAGAGTATGCTGTTTGAAATACTCTTTTCCCATTTTTATTTAGATATAACTGAGCTGAGTTAAGTATTTTTTTTAATTGTCCTTTAGTAATTAGCTCTGTTTCTCGTCTTATATAGCTTTTAAAGAATTTTTCAGCATTTAATTCTCCATCATAATTAAAAATTGCTTTTACAATGCAATTATTTCTTTCTAATCCTTGTAAAGACGCAATTTCCCAATACAAATCTTCTGAAACAAGTGCTTCATGTATGCCAACAGATTCCCCCATTGCCCGTTTTTTATCTGTTGTAATGAAAATCTCATATCCTTCATCTGTATGGGAATCATAAATAATCGAACTATTTAATGGAACAACACCTCCTAGTAATAAAACTTCATTTTTTTCCAGGTCATTTCTAGGTTGAATATTTAAATACTCTCGTTTTCCATTATCACATTCAATATAAACACTTACTGTAGGATACAGAAAATGGAAGCTTGTTATCTCAATACTGTTTTCTTTTTCACATTCAGAAATAATATCCTTAAATAATGACTCCGAAATAATACATGCTGGGTCTATACGAAGGTCTCCAGCAACAGCTGACTTATAGTAATAGAAAGCTGCTTCTGACATATTTGTTTCAATAGCAGCAAAAAAAGATATTAATGATATAAATAGAGATGAGAAAATAATAAAAAAGATATACTTTTTTAAATAACGATTAAAAGGTTTTAAAAGAGCTATACTCATTTCTATTTCACCTCTAAATCCATTTTTTCTACTGTATTTTTCTTTATAAACAACCAAGTTGCCAGAGAAGATGAAATAATAAAAAAAACAAATTCAAGAATTATAAAATAAAGAGAGGAAAGAATAACTTGTCGAAGGGCAACGTGTAGATAACCAGTATATTCCTTACTTATAACTGAAAAAGAACAAAAGATTGTTATACAATATATAAGTAATAATGGAATAGTAAATGGGATATACAAAGAATAAAATATTCTGTTTCTTTTACACCCCTGGATATATAGCAAAGATACAACTTCATTCTGATAATTAAGTATTCTTCCTAGGAGGAAAAATCCTCCACATACAAGTATTATTGAAGATAGAACACAAAGTATTATTCCATAAATTGATATTGTCTTGACTATTTCTGGAATTCTAGAAACGCTGATAGAGGCAGAAAATGTATCAGCTATTGCCAAGCTTTTATTATGTCTTAAAAGCGTTGTCTTAAATCTATTTATATCCTTGCTTCTAACCCATATATTTTGATAATCAGCAGGAATAACAGAAAATGATGGTAACACTCTTATGTCAGCAATAATCTTTGAGATATCTGTAGATTCTGAAGTTTGGTCATAACTATATTCTGTATAAATGGTCGCCGAAAACAATTCCCTATAGAACTCCATATCAATAAAAATAAGTTTTGTTTCTGGAATATAGTCCAAAGAATCTTTCCAATCATTTTCAGAAAAAGAATAATCCTTTTGGGGTATTCTAAAAAACCCAGCTATTGGTACATCAATAACATTACCAATAAAAGATGAACCTCGATTCTCAGACACCAATAATAGAACAGAATCATCATCCTGATCTATTTTTAAATCATTAGCAATTTTTTCTGAGAGAAAAACTCCTTTTTTATTTGTTAAATTGTAGAATTCATAGCTATTTGCTTCTTCAAAGTATTGAACAAGACAATTAGAATTTATTCCATATAGCATATTTCCTGAGAAATCACCTGAAGACAGAGAATGCACCGAACTATATTCTATCCCACTATCGTCAAAATATTGTTCTATTTTGTTGTAATTAACTCGATTATATTTAGAACTATCAATACTACTTTTTGAGGTATTTGCTATAATGAGGTGATGTATATTTCTACTCGCAACTGCCATTGCCTTTACGCCATCAATAGTATTTAATTCATCCACTATTTCGTCTGCATCAAAAATAAATGAATTTGAACTTGAAGGAACAAGTCCCAAAGAACCATCACTATGCGAAGATGTAATATCTATAGGAGAAATGACATAATCGCCTACTATTTCGTTTTTATTTAATACCAGACTATTAGAAGACTTAATATGCAACATATATAATGAAAAAGAGAACAGTATTACAAAGGAGATAAATAGAATATAGAAAAAAAGCAACAAATACTTTGGAAACAATATTATCCTTTTCATATTTATTTTTCATCCAATTCTAAATTCTTCAAACCTTGCTTTTGGACATCTCACATCAGGCATTTCTGTAACACCGAAATACTCTCTGCAATATCTAAGGCACCTACTATACTTTCTATGGCAAATATTGTAATCATCTTCAGGACAATCATAACAAGGTATCCCTGGTGCAAATTCTTCGCGTTTTGGGGGGCTTAACCAGTTTTTTAATCTCTGACCATTCCACCATTGCATTAAATCTTCCTTAGACAAGTCACCAATAATATATTTTTCATTATATGGAAGTTGTTCACATACGGTTACTTCTCCATTAGGAAGCATTGTTACAGCAAATCTCCCTGCATTGCATACAGACCTTTTTTCAAACATATTTGTACAATTTTCTACTGGGTTTGCAAATTGAGGAGAATACCCTCCTCCAACTATTGTCATGTTTGGATATTTCTTTTTTGCTTTTGCAATAATTTCGGATGCTTTCTTCATTTGCTCACAGGACGGAAACAAAACATCCTTATGTCTAGCTCCACTCCTACCATAACCGACCAATTGAACATGCTTTACACCTAAAGAAGCTACAAAATCAAAATACTGTTCCACATAATCAGCATTATATGAGGTAAGAACACTTTTTAATCTGACGTCAATGCCTCTAGATATCATATACTTAATCATCTTTACACATGATCCAAAATATCCAAGTGGAGCATGAATAATCTTTTCAACTATTTCGGCATGGTTACTATCAAGGCTAATTTGGATTCTATCTAACCCAGCATTATTTATTAATTTATCAATTCTTTCTTCTGACAATATGCTTTTTGTAGATAAAGAATAAAACAAGCCTATTTTATGAAGGTATTCCATTATTTCATCAATATCTGGCCTTAGCATAGGATCTCCACCTGTAAGCATAACAGATTGGCAACCATTCTCTTTAAATTGTAATAAAACTTCTTTTAATCTCTGTAGAGGTATAAATTCAGAAATCTCATCTAAAGGATGGTAACAGTATTCACATCCAAACCTACAACTTGTTGTTACATTGAAATTAAGAGAAAGAGGTGCATCTAATCGCAAGTCACCATTCTTCATGTCAAAAACATTTTTACCGATTAAGAGAGAACTTGGATCAACTCTATCACTATACTTTATTCTTTCTTCCTGAGTTAATGTTTCTGAATCTATCAATAAATCATCTATTCTTATCCAAGATTTTATTTTTCCTATAGCTTTTTCAACATTAAAACTCTTATGGTTATTTCCAAAAATTAATAAGAAATCTCTTTCAACTTCATCTACAGTTCTATTACCATCAAACAAAAGAAGGAAAATAGAATCAAACGGGGAGATAGGACAGATTTTATCAGGACTATGAAAAAAAGAATCTATCCTAAAAAGAACATTTCTTGTTTTATTAGGGATAATTACTATTTCAGGATTTAATATATATTTAGTTTTTCTATTCATCAGAAGCTAGCAATTTCTACCGCACCAGAGGCAGTGCATAAAGTTGGACAAGATGAAGTATAGAGTCCGGAGCAACTATCAGAACATGCAGCAGCACAATTATCAGAACAATGACCTGTTGATGCAAGAGAACATGCATCGGTACAAGAAGAACACCCATCAGAAGAACATCCTGTAGAACAGTTATCAGAGCAAGACGATGAGCATCCAGTGCTACATGAAAAACAAAAAGATGTGAGTCCTACACTGCCCTCACAAAGTTCATTACCAATTAACTTATCAATTGACATTGTTCATCCTCCAAATCATCAATAGATATTTTTTTATAATATCAAGGGTTTTCATTTTCAATTGTTTGTAAGGACAATTTAAAATTGTAATTCTACTGTTACGTTAATTTAAATAAAAAAAACAGACACTCTTATTAATAAATGCCTACCTTACATAACTAAGATAGGCAATAATTATAATCCAAATAGTTTGTTTATCTATTCTTCTTCTCTTTCACTGTTAAATAGACTTCATATCCTTTCTTTACTACAAAGAAAACAAGCGAAGCTACGCTTATCCAAATAAAAATGTGAACAAATAAATCGATATGCTCTACATAGAATGTGTTAGGATTATTTTCACTTTTATATACAGGAACATCATATATATGGTAGCCCATTGTAAAAGGCTCCATAGGGTCAACTATCTCACCTGTAGGAAGAATAAGACATGTAATTCCACTATTTGTTCCTCTAACCATACTCTTTCTTGTTTCTACAGACCTAAAAGCAGCAATCTCGGCATGTTGCCATTCTGCGGATGCTTTCTTTGACCAATTATCATTAGTCATATTAATGATTAAATCTGCTCCGTTTTTGACAAAGAGAGCATCAAGAGAGCTGAAAGAATCCTCATAGCATATTGGTGTTGAGAATTTAACTCCATTAAGATCAAATACAGTAGATTCTGTACCAGGAATCCACCAATTATAATCCATAGACTTTAGAAGCTTATATAAAAGTGGCAATTGCTTTTCGTATGGGAAGTGTTCTGTAAATGGCACTAGGTGTTGCTTTACATACTCCCCTTCTATTTTGCCATCTTTAAAGAGAACAACTGTATTGTACTCTTCGCTATTTTTATTTCCTTCCTCATCATATGGTGGCTTACTTTCATCTTTAATAACAGACTTAGGGTTACCTGTTAATAGTGGAACTTTGATAGATTCAGCGTACTCAACAAAATCTAAAGTTAAATCATGAATATCTTCCCAAACGGTACCTTCTGCGCTGTATTTTGTATGCCAGCTAATAGACGGAACAAAAGCTGTTTCAGACCAAACAACTAAATCTGGATTATATTGTAATGATTCTGTTGTATATCGCTTTAAGTTATTAAAGTTGTTTCTATATGTTCTGTATCCGCCCTTCCACGAGTCATGATTGTGCTGGATGGTTGCAATTCTTATGGTATCATCACTCTCTCTATTTTCCCAATAAGAGAGTCTATTTGCTCCATAGATGAGAGAGATAATCACGAGAATAAGATAAATAGAGATTTCAATAACATTACTCTTTAATCGTCTTTTTGCATCTACTTTCTCAGAATGGGCAAATGCTAAGATCCAATCGGATAAAAAGGCTTGAGGAAATATCATTAAGTATATTATTCCCCATATTCCTGTTATATCAGCTATCTGGTAGGTAATTGGGTAAGGATATAGAGCATATACAATATTGCCATATGGATATCCTGCAAACCATGATTCAGCAAGGTATGCATAGCTTGCCCATACGAAGCCTTTAAAAATATAGCCTTTCTTTGGAAATGCCTCATCTACGGCTTTCAATGCTAGAAAGAGCAACAACATCTCACCACCTTTAATTACAGGTGCTATTACAATAGCAAGGGTATGGAATCCCTTGAGCCAATAATTAAAGAAAAAGTAATAGATTAATCCAAAAATAAAGCCATAAAACCAAACACATCTCCATGAGGTATTCTTTATTACAGCAAATACAGGAATAAGTGCAATTAAACTTAAAAAGCCAAACCCATTAGCTGTCAAAAAGCCAGGAAAGGAAGCAGCTAATACAAATGCGGATGCTAATAAAACAAGAACCTCAGAACAAAGTGTTCCGAGGCTCCTTGGATAGTTATTTTTTTTCAAAGAAAACTCTCCGTAATTATTCTTCTTCTACGCCACTTGTAAGGTCCCAAACAAAATCCTTGAGTTCCTTACCAGGTCTAAAGATAGCAACACCATGCCTATCGACAGCAACAACCTCACCAGTCTTTGGATTTCGTGCCTTCTCTCTACCTTTTCTGACTCTTACTTCAAAAGTACCAAAGCCTCTAAGCTCTATAATACGACCATCTTTTAAACCATCTTTGATCTCTTCAAAAAGCTCATCAATGATAAAATGTATCTCAGCTCTATTGAAACCAAGCTTGCTGTGCAAGTTTTCAATAATTGCAGCCTTTGTAAGTTTCTCTTGCATTTTTATTCTCCAAAGTAATTTTGGTTATGCTAATTTAGCAAATGCCTGTGCCATTCTACTCTTTTTTCTGCTAGCTGTATTCTTATGAATTACACCCTTGCTTGCTGCAGAATCAAGAAGTTTTGCAGAAAGAGCTAATGCCTCTTTAGCAGCTTCTTTATCACCTGCAACTACAGCTGCATTAAACTTTTTAACTGCTGTACGGCAAGTACTCTTAGCTGCGCGGTTTCTAAGACGACGCTTAGCGTTCTGACGATCTCTCTTCTCTACGGACTTGTTAGACATTATATTTCCTCCAAACGTTAACAAAAAGTCAAAATAAACATATCTGTCATGTAACGACAATTAACGAAATTATCATAATAGATAATTTGGGTCAACAGATATATCTTACTTTCATAAAAGAAATTGTAAAAAATCAGTCTTCACTAAAGAGCTCATCTTGATAGTCTTGATAGACTTCCCAAAATCCTGTTTCACCATCAAAATAAACTTCATCAAATGGGATGAATATTTGTCTTCCATCCATTGTCATACATGTGAGTTTTCTCGATAAAATATTTATCTCACTAACTCTCCAAATATCATGATCTATCTTTAGTTTTGTCCCTTCTGGAGGAACTCCGGCCTTTTCTTCCATGTAATATTCATATTCATATGCCAAACAGCATAAGAGACGTCCACATGGCCCACTAATCTTTGCAGAATTAAGAGAAAGGTTTTGCTCTTTAGCCATCTTTATCGTAACAGGCTCCATCTCTCTATTCATAGCATGGCAGCAATAGTCTCTACCACAAACAGATAGTCCACCAATAAGTCTAGATTCATCTCTTACACCAATTTGACGTAATTCAATACGCATTCTAAAAACAGCAACAAGATCCTTAACAAGCTCTCTGAAGTCTACCCTTTCCTCTGCAGTAAAGAAGAAGATTACCTTGCTCTCTCCAAGCAAGAAATGAGCTGAAATTAACTTCATTCCTAGCTTATGTTTCAATATCTTCTCTCGACAAACTTCTAGAGCTGTATCTTCTTGACTTTTATTCTCTTCATACTTTGCCATTTCTGCTGGAGTTGCCAAGTGATCAATCCAAAGCACATCGCCATCTACTGTTGTTTTCTTAGCTTCACGACCACATTGGCAACCAAAGCAAGATAAGCACTGATGTTCATTCTCCTCGCCTACACAACTTTCATCTCCCTTTCCAAAATGGAGACAAGCTCCTCGAGGAGAAGAAGAACCTGGAGTATAATCAGCACCAAATGTTGGAGCTGGGCCAATAACAATGCCTAGGTCCAAGCCAAACTTAGTATCATAAACAACGGGAGTTCCTGCATAAATAACACTATCCCAAGCACCAAGGCAAATGTCATTATATGATGGATTTTTTATAGCATATACATAAGCACTATCATCTTCGTGCATTAATTTTTTTTTCATACCTCAAAAGTTACCACGTAGAAAACCATTTTTCAATTGAAAAGACTGTCTCTTTATCCTTTACTTTGATATTCTCAAAGAATGGATAATCCAAGATTTGTTCTAGCACCACTTGCTGGATATACAGATAAAGCTTTTAGAGAAATATGTGTCTCTTATGGTGCAGAAGCCACTGTAAGCGAAATGGTAAGTGCAGAAGGACTTAGCCGAGATAGTATAAAAACAATAGATTTAATGGACAAAAGTGATAAAGAAAAGAATTATATTGTACAGCTTTTCGGTTCATCACCTGATCCCTTTTTAAGAGCAATCGATGTTTTAAAAGCAAATAAAATTGAAAAAATAGATATCAACTGTGGCTGTCCAGTCCCTAAAGTTGTTAAAACAGGAAGCGGTTCTGCACTAATGAAAGAACCTAAAAAAATTAGAGAGATTGTGAAGGTATTGAAAGATAATCTCAACATTCCAATTTCGGTGAAGTTTCGCCTAGGCTGGGATAATGACTCAATTAATTACCTTGAATTTGCAGAACAAGCTGTTCTTGGTGGAGCCTCGGCTTTAACACTTCATGCAAGAACTCGTTCTCAAGGATATGAAGGGAAAGCTGATAGAAATGCTTTTAAAAATCTTTCTGATTACTTTAAGGGAGAGAATATACTTCTCTATGCATCTGGCGACATCTTCTCGCCTGAAGATGCATTAGATATCATCACTAACTATGGCATGGATGGTGTTATGTTTGCTCGTGGAGCTATTGGCAATCCATTCATCTTTAAAGAGACTAAAGACTACATAGAAAATGGAGAGTACACGCTTCCTTCTCTAGAAGAAAGAATAGAATGTGCCCTTAATCATTATGATATTTTTGTCAAATATTATGGAGAGGATGTTGCCTCAAGAGCTATGAGAAAACATGCACTAGCATACTGCAAAGGCCTCAAGGGCGCAGCTAAATGCAAGAATTTGATTAGCCTTGCAAAAGAAAAGAAAGACTACATAGATGCCTTTTCTACACTCTACAATTAAGAAAGGGAGCAACTTAGGCTCCCAATTTTAATTCTTAAAAACAACAAAATCTAAGAAGAAAATAAAAAGAAAATATGCGCCGATAAAGACAGTCCCAACAAGAAACGCAGCCTTTAAAACACCACGAATAAAGTACTTGTACTCCTTAGGTGATAAATCAAGTTTCTCACCTTTACTATCACTATCTTGTTTCGGTCTATACCATGGAAGCCCTTCAATGTTCATGTCGGCAAAGCTTCTCATGTCATCTTCATCTTCTTCTTTTCTTTTTTTTGAGAACATGCTCATTTCTTTTTGTTCTTCTTATTTTTTTCTAGTTCTTCTTTTTCTTTCTCTTCTTTAATGAGTTTTTCCATTAATCTTTTGGCATTCTTGTTCTCTTCATCTGTATTAAAGAGATGGCATGCACAGAAATGCTCGCTCTCAACTTCTTTAAACTCAGGAGCAACAAACTTACAGATTTCCATGCACTTTCTACAACGAGTATGGAACTTACATCCCTTTGGAGGATTAGCAGGAGAAGGAATAGAACCCTCAAGAATAATTCTCTCCATATGGAAATCTGGATCTGGAACAGGGATAGCTGAGAAGAGTGCCTCTGTGTATGGATGAAGAGGTTTACTAAATAGCTTATCTGTTGTGGCAAACTCAACCATATTACCTAAGTACATAACGCCAACTGTATCTGAAATATGCTCAACAACAGAAAGGTCATGAGAGATAAATAAATATGTCAATCCAAACTCTCTCTGCAAATCCTTAAGAAGATTAATAATCTGAGCCTGAATTGATACATCAAGAGCAGAGACAGGTTCATCACAAAGGATAAAGTCTGGGTTTAGAGCAAGAGCACGTGCGATACAAATACGTTGTCGCTGTCCACCAGAGAATTCATGTGGGTATCTTGCTTTAGCATACTCAGGTAATCCACAAGCAGCCATTACACGTGTAATGTAATCATCAAACTCTTCTGGAGGAACAATTTTATGCTCTCTTACAGCTTCTCCAATAATTTCACCAACAGGAAGACGTGGAGAAAGAGATGAATAAGGATCCTGGAAAATTATCTGAATATTTGGTCTTTCCTTTCTTAGTTCGTCCTTAGAAAGAGAAAAGAGCTCTCTACCATTAAAGTATACTTCTCCAGATGTCTTATCTTGGAGACGAAGTATTGTTCTTCCAATAGTACTCTTACCACATCCACTTTCACCAACAAGACCCATTGTTGTACCTTTCTTAATTTTAAAAGATACGCCATCTACGGCCTTAACATTGCCGACAACCATTTTGAAAAAGCTACTCTTAATGGGGAAGTATTTCTTCAAATTCTTTACAACAAGAAGGTTTTCAGGATCTTTTTCTGCACCATCTAGTATGTTTTTCATTTTTTCTTCTGCCATTTTTATAGCTCCTCTGGGTTAACAGTCTTAGGATATTCAATAACATTCTTCTCATCATAGAATCTATAACAAGAAACAACATGAGTATCACTAATCTTAATTGATGGAGGATAGATTCCTGCACACTTATCACACTGAAGTTCACATCTATCTCTGAAGTAACAATAGTTAGGCATGTTTACAGGGTTAGGAACACTACCAGGAATATTGTAGAGATGATCTACTTTCTTACCAACTACTGGCTTTGATTTCATCAAACCAATTGTATATGGATGAGCTGGGTGATGGAAAATATCTTCTGCAGTACCCTTTTCAATAACACGACCTGCATACATAACAACAACATAGTCTGCCATACCAGCAACAACACCAAGGTCATGGGTAATAAGCATGATAGAAGAACCTATTTTCTTTTTTAAACTCTCCAACAAATCAAGTATCTGAGCTTGAATAGTTACGTCTAGTGCAGTTGTTGGTTCGTCAGCAATTATCAAATCTGGCTTACAAGCAAGAGCAATTGCAATCATTACTCTCTGTCTCATTCCGCCACTAAGTTCATGAGGATACATCTTATATACACCCTCCTTATTAGCGATTCCAACCATTTCTAAAAGCTCAAGAGTTCTATTTTTAACCTCTTCTTCACTCATTTCAGGGTTATGAAGAGTAGTAGCTTCATCAACCTGCTCACCAATACGGAAAACAGGGTTTAAGCTTGTCATTGGCTCTTGGAAGATCATACTCATTCTGTTACCACGAATAGTTTCCATAACAGAATTTGGGGTATTTACGATGTTATAAGCTGTCCCATCTCCCTTATTAAAGCGAATCTCACCACCGACAACTTGACCAGAAGGTCGTTGTAAAAGCTGCATTAAAGAAAGAGAAGTAACACTCTTACCGCATCCGCTTTCACCTACAACACCTACTGTACAGTTCTTAGGAACTTCGAAGGTAATACCATCTACTGCTTTGACAGTACCAACTTCAGAAAAGAAGAATGTACAAACATTATCAAATTCGACAACGTTATTTGGATTCTTCATCACAGTTGTGTATAGTTTCGGATCTTTATTTGCATTAGCTCTCGCTTCTTCGAGCTTCTTTGTTACTCTTCTATTGAATTTTGTGATTCGTCTGGATTCTTTACCAGAAATATATGATGAATGGTCTGACATTTGTATTACCTCTTTCCCTTAGGGTCATAAGCATCTCTAAGGCCATCACCCACAAAGTTAAATGAAATAACTGTAAAGCTAATTAATAACCCAACAGGAATCCAAATATATGGATAGTGAGCCATTGCAGACGCAGAAGAAACACTGTTAATCATCGTTCCCCATGTTGCAAGAGGATGCTTAACACCGAGTCCTAAGAAAGACAATGTACTCTCTGTCAAAATTGTTCCACCAATACCCATTGTTGCAAGTACGATAAGCTGAGGCATAACGTTTGGAATTAAGTGCTTGAAGATTCTATCTTTTACACGAATACCTGTTGCTTCTGTTGCAATCATAAATTCTTGCTCTCTGAATGAGAGAATTTGACCTCTTACTAAGCGAGCTACTCCAGCCCAACCCATAATACCTAGGGCAGCCATCATGATGAATAGACGCTTATAAACATCCATTCTCATTGCATCCATAATACCACCAAGAATAATCATAATAGGCATACTTGGAAGACAGTAGAAGATATCAACAAGTCTCATGATGATATTATCAACCCAACCACCATAGTAACCCGCTAAGCCTCCCATTACAATGCCGAGAATTAACTCTATTAGGACAACAACAAAACCTACCATTAGCGATACTCTTCCTCCATGCATAATACGAGAGAAGACATCAAAACCATCTCCATCTGTACCAAGAATATGTGTCAAAGATGGGGAAGCATAACGATCAATTACGTATGTTATCTGGTTTGCCCATAGCTCATAGCTTCTGTCTGTCTTCTTTACTCTAAGCTCTGTAGGGGTAAGAATAGTATTTCCACTCTCATCGGTAGCGAACCTACCATCTTCTGTCTGTTGAGGAAGAGTTGTATCAAATGAAGCTTCACTCTTATTCTCATCAAGCATTTTTAGTATTCCTTCTGCAATTTCTTGCTTAGCAATATAAGGAATAGTATCTTCGCCATTGTTTCTTCTGATAATAAATGTTGAGAACTCACCTTCTTCATTATTTTCTGAATCAAAGATTCTAACAACTTCGCTGTCCATATCTCTAACAAAATGGTATTCCTTTCCATTTGCAGAGAATGTATCTGAAGTATAAACAGCAAGAAGAGCATTATTTCTAAATTCATCAGTTACGCTCTTTGATGAGTCAAAGAGATCAATAACAAAAGTTGTGAATATCTTAGCAACCTTTTTTGTTCCTAATGAGTAGACATTGCTTGTAGCTCCATCATTAGAAATAAAGTAGGCTTTCTCTTCAAAAGAGAATATCTGATTTGGCTTTGTATTCTCAGCTTTTTTCTCAAAATCAGAAGAAAGAGCTCCATTTTCGTAAACAAAACCTTCAACATTTTTAGTAATTGAATAGCTCTTTCCAACTGTCTTTTTATAAGAGTATTCAGTGTCATTGAAGGTAAATTTTCCACTATTTCCTTTCAATTTTGTTTTTGCTAAATCTTCAAATCCAGCATCACTAGAGAATCCATTAGGATATGAAAAAGAACGAGAAACTCCATCATAAGTTGCATATTGAACACTGCTAGATCCAAATGACGCAACCTTTTCTGCACTACGCTGAGAAAGTGTATATACCTCTTCCCCAAGTCTATCAATTTCATAAGCATTTGCATCATCAGCTATAGAAATATAAGAGGAAAGAGAGTTACTCTGCATTGTCTTAATATTTGTTGTCATATAGCTATTAGCTTTTGTGTCAACATCAATAGTGCTATCAACAACATAACCAGTAAAGGAAGTACTCTCAGTTGCAACACCTAAACGAGTGTTAATAATATCATATTTGTAGAAAGTCTGTTTTTGGCCATAAGGGTAAAAAAGAGGGCCCAAGAAACAGAAAACAAAGAGAACAATAACAGAAACAAAGCCAAAAACAGCTAATCTATTACGTAAGAATCTCTTTATAACTTGACGTGTTGGGGACAAAACCTTTACGCGTGACACATCGTCAAGTCTTTCCTGCGCCTCTTTTGGAGAACTTATCTTTTTCTTCTTTAAAACATCATTTAAATTATATGAAGCCATCTAAATTCTCCTTAACTAAGTCTTACACGTGGATCAACCACTGCATAAAGAAGGTCTGTAATCAAATTTCCAAGTAATGTCAAAATAGAAATGAATGCTAAATAGAACATTACAAATGGAATATCACCTTGAACCATTGAGTTGTAGGAGGCATATCCAATACCTCTAATTCCAAATAATGTTTCTGTTATAAGAGCACCAGAAAAAAGACCAGGAAGAGATCCACCAAGTGTTGTTACAAGTGGGATAAGAGTATTGCGAAAAGCATGATGATTAATAACTTTCTTCTCAGGAACACCCTTAGCTCTCGCTGTTCTAATGTAGTCTGAGTTTAATACTTCAAGCATATTTGTTCTTGTATATCTCATAAGACTACCAATTGACATAATAGAAAGAGTAAGTGCTGGCAAGAAGAAGTGTTTAGCTAAATCTAAAAATTTACCAAACTGAGATAGATTTTGATAATTTCTACCTTGCATACCCATTAGGTCAAACCAACCAAGTTTAACTGAGAATATATACTTCAAAAGAGTAGCTAGGAAGAATGTAGGAAGAGAAATACTTATCATAGCAAATACAGTTGTAAAATAATCTGCAAAGCCATATTGCTTTTTTGCAGCAAGTATTCCAAGAGGAATAGCAACAAGTATTTCAACAAAGAATGAAACTAAAGAAAGCGCAAAGCTATACCATATAGTATTGTGAAATTCCTTTGTAACAGGAATAGTCCAAGCCCAGCTATCGCCCCAATTGCCACTCAAAGCAGTACCAAGCCAAATGAAATACCCTCTTAGGATACCTTTGTCCATACCGTATTGGGCATTTAAGTCATCTAACCATTCTGAATAACTCTTTGCAGCACCTGGTCGAGATGCGAGTTCTCTAGCCTTAGTCTCTAAGTAGTTACCAGGCATATTATACATTAGTGAGTAGACAATGAGCATTACAAAGAAAAGAATAACTATACTGTATAATACTCTCTTAAGCGTATACTTTAACACTTCTTATTTGTCCTCCTTCTATCTGATTTTTACACATAAACACAAGCGGGCTCATCAAGTCCGTGAGTCAAGTTTCAGAATACTCTATATTTTGTTATTGGTCAAACATTTTTGTACAAAAACCGAAAAAATGTTATTTTTTAATTCTTTATGATAAAAGAAATTACAAAGAATTAACATAAAAATACCCCCACCGAAGTGAGGGCACTTAATATAAAACTAAGACGCTTAGTTTGTTGCGAGAGTATCAATCTCTGCATCCCATCCCCAATATGGAGTCATATCTTTAGGCATTGTTTCTGTGTTAATACGAATTGTAGAAACAACAGTGCAATCCTTTCTCTGATATGTTGGGAGCTCTACACCCCAGTCCATGATGATTTCCATAGCTGCCTTGTAAGTAGCCTTTCTGAAATCTGTATCAGAACTTGTTCTTCCTTCGATGATGAGTTCATCGAGCTGATCATCTGTAATCTGATAGTGGTTAGAGTTTGTATTCTGACCATTAGCGTTAGAAGAGTGATAAACCTGATACATATCTGGGTCTACTGTGCTCTGCCATGCAGCAACCCACATCTCAGCTGTGTTAGCCTCTAAAGCGTTGTTCCATGTTGTACTAGTACAGTCGTTAACCTGGAGAGTAATACCAATCTTAGATAGAGCTTCACTAGCATTAACAGCAATACCATATGCTGGGTGATCCTGTTCACCACTACCTGGGATAAGAATCTCATAAACCATCTTAGCGCCTTCTGGAGCTGCTGTGAACTTTCCTGTTGCTTCATCCCATGTATAACCAGCTGCCTTAAAGTAGCCAATTGCTGCATTGAGAGCTGCTTCATACTTCTGTTCATCGTTCATAGAAGAACTGTAGATAGCGTTTCCATCAACATCTGTTGAGTAAGCGATCTTATATCCAGCATCTGTTGGCTGAGGAGCAGCCCAAGATGTGTTAGAGATTGGATACTGAATAACACTAGCTCTGTCACCATAGTAAGAATTGATAACTGTATCTCTGTATACAGAGAAGAGAGTCATGAATGCCTTTCTGAGGTCCTTACTTGCATCACTTCCACTCTCGCCACCAACACTAACAAGGTTAGCATTGATACCAAGGTAACCATATCCACGATAGTCAACAAGATATGTTGTAAGTGTGTTACCAACAAGTTCACCATTAGAGTTTGCATCTTTAATAGCCATAACAGTAGCATCGTTGATACTTGGAGTTGCGATATCGAATGTTCCTGTAACAATACCAGGTACATAGTCAGAATCAGTAGATTCCTGGAAGAGGAGTGTATCAATATCAGGCTGTCCAAGATAATAATATGGGTTAGCCTTAAGTGTTACAACACCATTCTGGTAGCTCTCAAATACATATGGACCAGCACCAAGTGGCTGAGTTGTCTTACTTCTTACACCAGAGAGATCACCCTTCTTGAAGCCGAAGGAATCAACACCGTTGTAAAGAGAAGGATCACCATAGTAGTGAAGAGGAACAATTGTAAATGCCATGTTATAGATAGATGTAGCATCAAATGATGACATATGAACTGTCATTGTATACTTACCTGTCTTTTCAATACCAGAGATTGACTTAACATCATCACCTGTTGAAATACCATAGTTGTAAGCATTACCAGAAACACTAGCCAAGCACTGATAGATTGTAGATCCAGCTGTTTCTGTTTCTGTTGCAGCAAGAATATCATTATCATATGCAGCAAGAATTGCCTGCCAATAATCAGCAACTGTTGCACCTTCTTTCCATGCATCGCCATATCCCCAAAGCATCATACCAAGTTTAAGTTGGAGAGCTGGATCAGCATAAACAGCAGAAGCATCAACACCAAGATAAGACTGAGAATAGTCTGCAGCATAGTTAGCAACTACATAGTCAACAATTTCCTGTGCAAAAGCTTCGCCAGCCTTGTCCATATCAGCCCAGAACTTGTCCTGAGTTTCTTTTGTCCAAAGAGAATAGTCTGTATTATCTTTTCCTGCAGCAAGAATAAGAGAATCAGCACTCTTCATTGAGTTGTAATACTCGTCCATACCAATGATTGGCTGAGCATAGAGTGTGCTAGAACCATCATATGTAGGATCAGAAAGAACATAGATACCAAAGATAACATCATCGATTGTTGCAGGTGTTCCATCTGAGAACTTGATGTCATCTCTCATTGTGAGCTTATAATCAACTGTTCCATCTGCATTCTGAACAACTTCAACGTTCCCTGCTCCCTGGTAGAAATAGTCTGTTCCATTATAAGAGTGAGTCTCACCTTTAATACCATTATAAATAATAGCACCACCACGGTCTGCAGCAAGAAGACTAAGCTGTGTAACATCAACGATGTCCTGGTCATATGCTGTTGCAGCAAAGAAAGGAGAGAACTTCATACCAAAGCTAGCTGTAGCAAAAACAGCTGTAGTTGGCTTAGCAACAACTGCTGGAGCTTCTGTCTGAGCTGGAGTTGTAGTTGTTGTAGTTGAAGGTTTTACTGCTGGAGTTGTTTCTGTCTGGCCCTGAGCAAATACACTAAATGTGCAGAGAACCATAAGAACAATAGCTAAAGTTTTTTTCATTCCTAATTCCTCCTAGAGGTATTAATAGCGTACAACGTACGCAAATTTACTTTTATTCTTCCTCTTCAGGAAGTTTTGCCACTCCAACCACCTTCATTGCTAAATCTTTTCTCTTAGCAAATAAAGAATATGAAAGAGCAACAAGAAGAAGAGTTAATACTAAGAGAATTGCATCCAAGATACTTTCTCCACTCATTATCCATGAGACAATATGTCCTAAAAGAGAACACAGAGAAAAGAAAAAAGAAACGAAGACATAAGAAATAAGCTTTTCTGTAATCTTATCCTTTTCGCTTCTTATGTACTCACTCTTGTTCTTTCTTAACATTAGAACAATGTTTGTCTGACCAAGAAGAGGAAAAGCTACAGCAATCAAAGGAAGAGAGACATACATAACCCTGCCTTTATCTGTATTAAGAAGTAGAGCAATAAAATAAATTACCCACTCAGCAATAGTAAAAATAAAAAAAATCTTTTTTACTTTCTCTATCTCTTCTTTTTTCTTTTCGAATCCGAACAACTCTCCCCTATATACTGGGATTGTAACAACCTTACCATTTTTCTGGCTTTTATTCTCTAGGCGATAATCCTTCGTATATTTTCTAGAACTCATTCTTCTCTCAATCTTCTAATACAAATTTAAAAGATGTAGGTTAAGAATACTATAATAGCCATAATTAATTCAACTATTTATAGAAACACAAACATGTAAATGAAAACTCAAAAGAAATTATAGTTTTCCCCTAATTCTTTATATAATATTGAGTACCACAAATATAAACAGAGCACTTATTTTTCGCATTTCGTAAATTTATGCATTTTTTGTATATTTCAATAAAAGAACTTTTCTTTTTGCTTTTTGCTTTTCTGATAGTGTAGAATATTATTAGAGGTGTTAAAGTGCGAATTCTTGTATTAGGCTCAGGAGCCAAGGACCATGCTGCAGTCTGGTGGCTTAGCCAAAGTGCGTTTATTTCGGAATTATTTGTTGCTCCAGGCAACCCTGGGACAGAAGACATAGCAACAAATCTATATTCTACAGATCCATCTAATCCGGAAGAAGTTTATAGAGCTATAAAAGAACACAATATCGAAAGTGTATTTATTGGAACAGAAGCTCCTCTTCTAAGTGGAGTTAAGGAATATCTTTCTGAAAGAGGAATTACTTGTTTCGGAGCAAGTAAAGAAGCTTTAAAACTAGAAGATGATAGAGCTTTCTCTCGTTCATTTTCACATCGACATAATATCCCTGTTCCAGAAAACTCTGTCTTTAAAGATTTAGATAGTCTTGAAACCTTCTTAGACCAGCATCCAGATACTCGTTACACAATAAAAGCAAATACAATTACTCCATCTAGAATAATGCTGTCATCATCAGATAAATATGCTCTCTTGAATTATGCACAGGGGCTATTACAGAAAGGCCCTATCCTTCTTGAGAAGCACATTGATGGACTACATGCAACTGCAACACTGTTTGTAGATAAGAATGGATACCTACTTCTTCCTCTTGCTAATGAATACACAAACGTATCTCATTTCCAAGGAACACCTACAGGCGGTATGGGAGCTATTGCACCAATTCCTATTAATGACACTATTAAAGAAGAGATTAAAACTAAAATTGTAGAGCCAACTTTAAAAGGATTGAAGGAAGAAGGACTTGCATATAGTGGAGTATTAACCCTCTCTATAATTATCACCAAAGATGGACCAATACTTGTTGACTATCATGTTCGTTTAAATGACCCTGCAACTCAAGCTATGGTTCCAATCATTAAAACAGATATCATCGAAATAATGGTAGCTATGAAAGAAAATAGATTGTCTAGCGTCAAACTAGAACTAAATAATCTCTCAACTGTAGCTGTAGTATTGGCTTCTTATGGCTATCCTATGGACCCTATCATTGGCAAAGAGATAACAGGACTTTCAAATGCTTTCCTAATGAATACTGAAAATAAGCCACTAGTTTTTATCGGGGCAATAAAAAAGACACCTGATGGTCGTTTCTTTACTAATGGTGGAAGATGCATAACTGTCGTAGGTCGAGCCCAAAGCTTAGAAGGTGCCAATATGCAAGCTTATAAACTAATAAAGGATAAAAACTTTTCATCTCTTTGGTACAGAGATGATATAGGAAACAAATTCTTTAACCAATGAAAAGAAATCTCCGAATCCTTATGGAAACGGAGATTTTTCTTTATCTATCATCTAATGACTACGTCTAAATTCGTAAAGCAAGATTCCAGTTGCAACCGATACGTTTAAGCTATCGATATGACCTCGCATAGGAATTGAAGTTATATAATCGCAATTCTTTCTAACAAGATTCGATATTCCATCGCCTTCACTTCCCATAACAATGGCTGTTCTAGAAGCAAATTTTTCTGTATAAGAACTAGAACCATTCATATCTGCACCATAAATCCAAAAGCCGTTATCTTTGAGAGTTTTTATCTCTCTAGTAAGGTTTGTCACTACAGATACTGGAACGTACTGAGCTGCACCTGAAGAAACCTTTACGACAGTCTCGTTAGCCTGGACTGAGCGTCTCTCTGGAATAAGGACAAGATCTACGCCAAACTGATCTGCTGAACGCAAGATTGCTCCTAAGTTATGAGGATCTGTAATACCATCAAGAATTAAAACTAGAGCACCATCATCTTCTTTTAAAGAAGAACAAAACTCATCGACTGTAGTTTCAATTAATCTTGAAGCTCCACGTCTCGGACCACCTAAATCCAAAAGAGCTCCTCTTAAATCAACTCCTATCATCATAGAGGAAAGTTCATCTTTACTAAGCTTCTTTACAGCAACCTTTCCAGTTAGAATTGCTTTGCGCTCTAAATCTTGAATTCTCTCTCCGCCATTTCTCTGAAGATAGAGAGTAGAACCCATACCAGCTTTCTTTAAGGCTTCCTCAATTGCATGATAACCGTAGACCTTCTCGCCCATTTATACCTCTTAGTTCTCTGTAAAAGCCATTGGCTTTGGATTTTTAGTTGGACTCATTGTATCATAAAGCTCTTTCATAATCTTCTTTTCTTTTATGCCAAGACGCTTTGGAGTTTCAACAACTACCTTAAGATACATATCACCTCTTGAGCCACCACGAAGAGAAGGTACACCCTTACCTTTCAGTCTCAAAAGCTTTCCATTTTGAGTTCCCTCAGGGATATCAACCATAACATCGGTACCGTCAATAGTTGGAATCTGAATGCTATCACCTAATGCAGCCTGAACAAATGAGATTGGAACTTGAAGATAAACATCATTTCCATCTCTTACAAAGTACTTATCAGGACGAACATTTACTACAAGAATCAAATCACCATTTGGACCGCCGTTGCTTCCAGCATCTCCCTTTCCTCTGAGAGTTAATCTTGTACCATCATCACTTCCTGCAGGAATTGTTACACTAAGCTTTTCGCTCTTTCTAATAGTTCCTGTACCATGACACTCAGAACAAGGATTGTCTACAACATATCCTGTACCTCTACATGCCCTACATGGTTGTGACATCTGGAAGAAACCACCACCAGATACTGTTTGACCACTACCACCACAAGTTGGACAAGCATGCTTTCCTGTTCCACCAGTACCATGACAAGATGGACAAACATCATCATGGGAGAAAGAAATCTCTTTCTTGCATCCGAATGCGGCCTCTTTGAAATCTATTGTAATATCATAACGAAGAGACTGTCCCTGTCTTGGGCCATTAGGATTTCTTCTTTGAGAAGATGATGAACCACCTCCAAAGAAAGATGAGAATATATCAGAGAATCCACCTGAGCCTCCAAAAAGATCGCTGAAGTCTCTGTATACATTCTGGTAACCGCCACTTGCTGCACCACCCATACCATCAACACCAGCAAAGCCATACTGATCATATGCACTCTTCTTTTTAGGATCAGAAAGAACTTCGTAAGCCTCACTAGCTTCCTTGAATCTTTCTTCTGCTTGTGCATCTCCTGGGTGTGTATCAGGGTGATTTGCCATAGCAATCTTTCTATATGCTTTCTTTATTTCTTCCTCAGTAGCTCCTTTTTGAACTCCAAGGACTTCATAATAATCACGTTTTGCCATATTACCCCTATTTTACACCATAAGGCAGCATGTATTCCATGCTGCCCCTAAATCATCTAAAAAGATTTATTATTTTACTTCTTCAAAGGAAGCATCCATTGTATCATCACTACCGTTTGAAGAAGATGTATTCTCTTCCTGGCCACCCTGTCTCTGTTGATACTGGCCATTAGCCTGACCATTAGATCCAGCAGCGTTTGCCTGTTGAGCTTCATATACCTTCTGTCCAAGCTGCATTGATGCACTCTGAACTTTCTCAGTCTTACTCTTAATCTCTTCAGCACTAGCATTAGCGTTAGCTAAAGTATCCTTAAGATCCTTAACTGCACTCTCGATAGCACTTCTCTCGCTTGGAGAAACCTTGTCGCCATAATCCTTCAAAGCCTTCTCTGTTGAATAAACAGTTGCTTCAGCATTATTCTTTGCTTCAATTGTCTCTCTAACCTTCTTATCATCTGCAGCATGAGCTTCAGCTTCCTTAACCATCTTATCAATATCAGCTTCGCTTAAGCCAGAAGAAGACTCAATTCTAATCTTCTGCTCCTTGCCTGTTCCGAGATCCTTTGCAGATACGTGAACAATACCGTTAGCATCGATATCGAATGTTACTTCAATCTGTGGTACTCCTCTTGGTGCTGGAGCGATACCTTCAAGATTGAACATACCAAGTGTTCTGTTCTGAGAAGCAAGCTCTCTTTCACCCTGAAGTACGTGAATAGATACAGCTGTCTGACCATCTGTTGCTGTTGAGAAAATCTGACTCTTTCTTGTAGGAATAGTAGTATTTCTCTCAATAAGCTTTGTTGTAACACCACCAAGTGTTTCAATACCTAATGATAGAGGTGTGACATCCAAAAGAAGAACATCTTTAACATCTCCCTTAAGAATACCACCCTGAATTGATGCACCTACTGCAACAACTTCATCTGGGTTTACACCCTTATGTGGTTCCTTACCGAAGAGTTTCTTAACTTCTTCCTGTACCATAGGAATTCTTGTACTACCACCAACCAAGATAACTTCATCAATATCAGAAGCGCTGAGTCCAGCATCTTTAAGAGCATTCATGCAAGGAATCTTTGTCTTTTCAACAAGTGGTTCAATCATCTGCTCAAACTTAGCTCTTGTAAGCTCTTTCTGTAAGTGCTTTGGACCTGTAGCATCTGCTGTGATGAATGGTAAGTTGATTGTTGTCTGTGTAGAAGAAGAGAGAACAATCTTTGCCTGCTCAGAAGCTTCCTTAAGTCTCTGAAGAGCCATCTTATCTGTTGAAAGATCGATGCCATACTCCTTCTTAAAGTCACTTACAAGCCAATCAATAATTACCTGGTCGATGTTATCACCACCAAGATGTGTATCACCATTTGTACTCTTTACTTCGAAGACACCATCTCCAAGTTCAAGAATTGAAATATCAAATGTACCACCACCAAAGTCGTAGACAGCAATCTTCTCTTCCTTAGAAGAATCCTTACCAAAACCATATGCAAGAGCAGCAGCTGTTGGTTCGTTTACAATTCTCTTTACATCGAGACCTGCGATTCTACCAGCATCCTTTGTTGCCTGACGCTGAGCATCGTTGAAGTAAGCAGGAACTGTAATAACAGCCTCCTTAATCTCTTCGCCAAGGAAATCCTCAGCTGTTTTCTTCATCTTCTGAAGGATGATTGCAGAAATTTCCTGTGGAGAATACTGCTTTCCTTCAATATCTACTTTAATTTCATCGTTAGCTCCAGCAACAACCTTATAAGGAACCATCTTTATCTCTTCGGTTACTTCGTGGAACTTTCTTCCCATAAATCTCTTAATAGAATAAATAGTGTTCTCAGGATTTGTTACCATCTGGTTCTTTGCTGGTTTACCAACAAGACGCTCATCTCCCTTGAATGCAACAACACTTGGTGTTGTTCTATCTCCCTCACTATTTGCAATAACACTTGGCTCGTTTCCATCCATAACTGCAACGCAGCTATTTGTTGTTCCGAGGTCAATACCAATAATCTTTCCCATATTCTAAATCTCCATATAATATCAAATTAAAATGATGATTTTACTCATCAGAAACTAAAATAATAATGGTAATAAAAATCGTCAAATTTTATTCCATTATTTCTTTGGTTTAGCTACAAAAACTTTAGCAGTTCTTAAAACCTTACCATGAAGAAGCCAACCTGTTGCACATTCTGCTGCAACTTCCTCTTCTTTTATCCCTTCTTTCTCCTGAACGCCATAGGCTTCCATAGTATTAGGATCGTAAGGAGTGCCAACTTTGCTATTAATCATCTCAAGTCCCCAATTTTGCTTAAGAACCTGGAAAAGATGATCTTTAACCATAACAACGCCTTTCTTTAGCGCTTCAATATCGTCAGTCTTCTCACTAGCATCTATCGCTCTAGAGAAATTGTCTAATGGCTCAAGAAGATCTGAAATCAATGACTCATTAGCAAACTTAACTGCATTTTCCTTTTCACTTCTTAATCTCTTTTTATAGTTCTCAGTATCTGCAGCACGGCGGAGCTCATCTTCCTTCATCTTGAGGATTGTTTCTTCAAGTTCTTTAACATGATTATTTAGCTCATCTATTTCAGAAAGAGTTGTATCCTCTTCCTCTTTTTCTTTCTCTTCATCAACAGCTAAATCTTCCTTTGTCGCTACTTCATCTTTAACTTCTTTTTCTTCTTTCTTTTCTTCAGCCATTGCTTTAGTTCCTTTATTTTTATTTTTTTTATTCTTTCTCATAACAAATGCCCCTCCAAGGGCATCTGTATTAAAGGTAATAATTAATTCTCAACTCGTCAAACAAATCAATCATCATCAGAAACGTCTACCTCTTCCTCGTCGCCTATTACAATATCCATTTCTTCAATGAGTGGTTTCTTCTGTTCTTTTGGCTCGTTCTTCTTTTTCTCTTCTCTCAAGACATTTTGCTGACCTTTCAGTCTTACAAGATTTGCTTCTTCGCTAAGTCTTTGACTCTTTGCTTCCTTGTTTTCATCTTGTAGCTTGGCTTTGTCATCCTTGAGTCCATCGATTGTATCTTGAAGGTTCTTCTCTTCCGCTTGAAGATTCCAAATCTCTTCTTTTATCTCAGTGACATTCTCTAGCTTTGCTGAAAGCATAGCTTCACTCTCACTTATCTTAGAGCGAAGATCACTTAAAGAGTCTTCTGCCTCTTTAATCTTTCCATGAGTTGTCTCTAAGAGTAAATGATAGGTTTCTTCACTATCACTTATAGTTTTATTAACAAGCTTTAAGAAATCTTCACTCTGACTCTTAGTCTTCTGTAATGTCTGATTTGATTCATTTTGAATATTCTCAAGAATCTCAGATAGAGTGCCTTCACATCTATCTTTGTATTGATTTCTTCTATTCTCTAGATCATCCAAGACAAGGTTAAAGTTGTTTTTCTTCTCTTCTATATAGCTGTTGAAGCTTTCTTCAATCTTTGTTTTGTCATTGTTAAATGAGACTAGAGCATCTTCAAGATCACTCTTCTTTCTTTCAATATTAGCTTGAGAGAGCGCAATTAGTTCATCCTTAGTCTTGCCAAGTTCTTCCAAACTAAGCTTAGCCTCTTCGTTTAAATTATTAATAGACTGATTAAATTCATTTAATAGTTTTTCTTTCTTCTCTGCTAGTTCGCTTATGACACTCTCTATTTTCTTTTCTTTTTCGTCTAACTTATCAGCATAGATGTCCATAGAAGCTGTAATTTCATCTTCTTTGTCTTGAAGTTTCTCTTCAAGTGAATTTTCGGTGCTCTTAATAGCACTATCTAAATCCTCAATAGAAGAAGAAATCTTATCTTCAAATTCGCTAAAGAGAGCATCACGCCTACTTTCAAAGCTACTAAGCGCCATTTCACGGTTCTTAGATAGCTCATCTGTCTTATTCTCTAGTTCTTTAACAACATTTTCTTTCTTAATCTCTAGTTCAGTAATTAAACCTTTGATTGATTCAGCAAATGTGTTTAGCTCATTCTTGCCATTATCAATGTTTTCACTGATTAATGCTTCTTCGTCTTTTAGCTTAGCAAGTTGATTTTCTGCCTCTTCTTCTTGCTCACGGCAAATATCATCATAAGCCTTCTTTTCTTGAGCCATGTAATCAGAAAATTGCATCTTAGCTCTCTCAAGAGCTTGAGAAAACTGCTGAAGCATTTCATTGTTTTCTTCTTTCTGGTTAGCCCCAGCATTTTTTAAATCTTGCTCTGTAGATGCTACAAGGCGAACATAGTCTGCCTTGATTGAATCAAGTTGGTTTGTTAGTCTCTCTACATCCTTCTGGAATGCAAGCGCATAATCATTTACAGCTTCAATCTTTCTTACCTCTGCTTGTACAGCATAGAGTCTATTCTCTGCTTGCTCTGTCTGAACCTTTAGTTTTTTTAAAGCATTGCCGTAGTTCTCACATACTCCAGATAGGTCATCAAGTTCTCTCTGGTGGACAAGAACGAGGTCTATAGATTCTGCTAAATGATTCTGTACAGTGTTAGCATGTTCAATCCTACTAGAAATATTCTGCTCGCAATCTCTTGCTGTAGAGCTCATACGATTCATTGTAGAACTTACTTCGCTACGGAAGTTTTTAACTTGCTGATTCAATGATTTAAGGGTTCTATCTTTTCTGTCAGCAGCACGAAAAGCAATTAAAATAATTAAATTAACTAAAAAACTAACCCCAATAGCAACGTAAATGTAGGTAGTAGACATCGGCATCTCCATTAGAACAATTTTTTTCTTAATTCCACCCAATTCTTTACAGTTAAATCTGCAGAAGAATCTGAGTTCTTTGTAGAGATAAGGGCACTTTTCATTCCTGCCCTATGGGCACCCTCTACATCTTTATGAATACTGTCTCCCACATACAGTATTGCCGTTTTCTCAACCCCTAATTTCTCACCTAAAATCTCAAAAGGTGTAAGCGAAGGCTTAAGTCTACCAATCTCTTCTGTTGAAATCTGAACAGGAAAGAAAGACTCTATTTTCATTGCCTTAAGCTTGCTCCCAATTGGGAAATCAGATAGTACTCCCATAGAGTACTTCTTATCCTTTAAAAGTGAAAGAACTTCGCTCACTCCATTTGAAGCTTTTATTGATTTAAAAAGTGCTTCATATCTAAGAGTAAAGATGCGCTTTTCCTTCTTTAAAAATGTATTAAGAAGTTTCTCATCACATCTTCCATACATATTGAAAACCATTCTCTTGCCATTTTCTTCTCGGCTAAGCACAGGCAAGGAGGAAAAGCTATCTTCTTCTCTAAGCCTCTGCCTAGCCTTGTTGTATTTCATAGCAAATATTAAATGAGGAAGAGAAGCAATAAAGACTCTTATATTTGTTTTCCATAGAGGATAAAAGGTTCCATCAATGTCGAAAGCAACAGCCTTTATCCTGTTTTCCTCTAAAAAACCCATTATTTCTTCCTTTTTGCCTTCTGCTTGGAATTTCGGACAATTAACTCAGCTTTTTCTCTCTCTTTTCCTATTCTAGCCTTTCCACCTGGTTTTTTGCTGATTCCCTTCTTAACAGAAGAGGTAGCCTTATTATTCTTTCTAATAACAGCTCTAATTTCCTTCTCTTCCTTTCCTGGTCCTCTGTCATTTAAGCTAGGATTACGTTTTCTTTCTCTGAGTGAGATTTCAACAGGAATATATGTAAAACCAAGGTCTCGTCTGATGCTATTCTTTAAATATGAGACATATGTTTCAGGGAAACCATGAACCTTATTAACGAAGAACAAGAACCTAACAGGATTGTTGCTAACCTGTGTTCCATAAAGAACTTTAAAATATCCAGTAGCAGAGCGAGGTGGTTCTTGGTCTGTCGTCCACTTTTTCAAAGCCTCATTAAGTGATGATGTATCTACTCTCTTCTCAAGCTGTCTATAGACTTGCCAGACTATATCTAGCAATTTGCCAACATCTATTGCCTCTAATGCCGAAATAGGAACAAGCGGAGCAAAAGAGAGGATAGGAAATAAGAATCTTACTCTATCCTTAATTGCCTCTAATTCATTTTCAACTCCTGAGAGTTTATCAATCTTGTTTAAGCAAAGGATAACGCCTTTGCCTCTTCTTACAATGAGTTGAGCTATTTTTTTGTCTTGTTCAGCAAGTCCTTCTGTTACATCAATCATTAGGAGGACGACATCTGCTTCATCTATTGTCTTAATAGCTCTATTTACAGAGTAATATTCTACATCTTCATCAACCTTACTCTTTCGTCGAATACCTGCAGTATCTAGAACAGTGTAATCTGTTCCTTTATAAACAAAGGTACCTTTCATTACATCTCTTGTCGTTCCAGCAATATCTGAAACAATCGAAATATTTCTTCCAGTCAAAAGATTAGTTAATGTACTCTTGCCTGTATTAGGCTTTCCCATAATTGCAAGCTTAATTGATTCTGGTTCTTCAGGCTCCTCTTCAACTCTTTCTAGGTTGAGCATACCAAGTATTGTATCTTCTAATTCCTCTATTCCTAGTCCATGAGCAGATGAAATACCAACTACACGCTGAAAGCCATAAGCAAAATAATTCCAAATAAGGTCATCTCTGGATGGATCATCTATCTTATTTACAACTAAAACAACCTTATCCGTATATGGCCTTAGTTCTTCAAGCAACATCATATCTTCTGCTGTTACTTCCATGCAGTCCATCAAGAAAAGAATTATGTCACTTTCTGAAAGGATAGAAAGAGACTTCTGAGTTACAGCGTGATCGAGTCCTACTCTATCAAGCTTTACACCACCCGTATCAACAAGAGTTACTGGATGGTTACCAAGTAGCCATCTTTCAGGAATTGGATCACGTGTTACACCAGGAGTAGGGTCTGTGATAGCCCTTCTCTTCCCAACTAATCTATTAAATAGTGTAGACTTACCTACATTTGGCCTTCCAACAATTGAAATTAGAGGAAGAGTTGTATCTATGTCTGCTTTATTTCTTATGTCTAACTTTTCTGCCATATATCACACCTTAAAATAGCTAACTCTCCATATTATGTAAAATTATATTGTATTTAATCTAGTTAGTTGTCTTTTTTTTCTAGTTCACGCTTTTATCTTCTTCCGTTATAATTCAGTCTATGGAAAAAGATAATTCAAAAGGACAAGGTAGCTTTAGATACACCCTTGTGATGTATATCATACTCCTTATTCTTGTTATTCCTGGTCTTTTCTTTTTGGTACCTAGAGCAAAGCAAAACCTTGCTAATTACCACATTAGAGAACACTATGAGATGTGGCGAGCAAGCAAAGATGATTCTAATATAGCTTACTATCCCGTCATTTTGTTTTCAGATGGGAAAGAAGTAAACGTTGAAAGAAAAATTACTAATGCATCTACTCCAATTCACTCTCTTTTGGAAGCTTTAATATCACCTCTAAATAAGACAGAAAAAAACAACATGTTATCCACTTTTATACCAGAGGGAACAAAGCTCATTGGTGCTTCATATGATGGTGGATTCTTCTTTGTAGAGTTATCAAAAGAGTTTCTCTCTTCAAAAGATATAGATAAAGCACTAGAGCAAATAAAAAAGACTCTCAACCTTTATTACAAAGTTGAAAGCCTTACTGTTATTTCGGACGAAACAATTTTCAAGATCTAAATCGAGTTATCTTCAACGCTTTACCTGTGTCGGCAGATACGTCAATTATTACGCCTTCCATTTCTCCTTTCCCCTCAGCAACTTCACTTCTTATTGGAAGCTGAGTAAGCTGTCTCTCTATAGCTTTTTCTGGAGAAGAACCTATAACAGCACCATGAACTCCTGTTAAGCCAAGGTCTGTTATGTAAGCTGTTCCATTAGCTAGAATCTTTTCATCTCTTGTTTGCACATGAGTATGAGTTCCAACAACGGCACTGACGCTTCCGTCTAAGAAGAAAGCCAAAGCCTCTTTTTCTTCTACAGATTCAGCATGAAAATCAACAAAGATAATTGGTGTAACTTTCCTTACATTTCTTACTAGTGCTTCAGCTTTTCTAAATGGGTCATCAATCAAAGGCATATCAACTCTTCCTTGTAGATTGATAACACCTATCTTGTACTTTCCACAGTTCTTTATTGTCATGCCCTTTCCTACACATGGCTCTGGATAATTAGCTGGACGCAAGATATCATCTTGAGAATCAAGAATAGAGAATACTTCTGTTTTTTGCCAAATATGATTGCCACTTGTGATTACATCAACGCCACTAGTTTTCATCTTATTGTAATCATCTATCGTTATGCCAAAACCATCTGCAGCATTCTCACCATTGGAGATAACAAAATCTATCTTATTCTCTTTTATAGCACAAGAGAGCCCCAAAAAAAGGGCTCCCAATCCTGCTTTACCAGATACATCTCCTAACATAAGGACACGAATAACGTTATCTGTCACTTAGCATACTCCACAATTCTAGTTTCTCTAATAATAGTAACCTTAATCTTGCCAGGGTATCTAAGCTCGGCTTCAATTCTTTCTGCAATTTCTTGTGCAATCTTCTTTGCACCTTCATCAGAAACTGTGTCACTATTAACGAGAATTCGTAGTTCTCTTCCTGCCTGAATAGCAAAGGCATTCTCTACGCCTTCAAAACCTTTGGCAATATTCTCAAGGGACTCAAGTCTCTTAATATAATTGTCCAAGCTTTCTCTTCTAGCACCAGGACGAGCAGCAGAGATAGCATCTGCAATTTGAACGATTATAGCCTCAATTGAAGTTGGCTCAACATCATTATGATGAGCAAGGACACAGTTTACAACCTTACTATCCTCGCCAAGACGCTTTACAAGTTCACCGCCAAGTTCTGCATGGTTAGCTTCGCTCTCAGTTTCAGCTCCCTTACCGATATCGTGTAAAAGACCTCCACGCATAGCAAGATCGCTATCTGCACCTACTTCACTTGCTATCATTCCTGCAAGGATTGCAACTTCTTTTGAATGAAGAAGTACATTCTGTCCATAGCTTGTTCTGAAATGCAATCTACCCAAAGCGCGTATAAGTTCGGTTCCCATATTGTGGATACCAAGATCGAAGACAACCTTTTCTCCCTCATCAACAATAATTCTTCCGATTTCCTTACTTACCTTGTTAACAACCTCTTCGATTCTTGCTGGATGAATACGTCCATCCTGAACAAGACGTTCAAGAGCAACTCTAGCAATCTCTTTTCTTACTGGGTCAAAACAAGAAATAACGACGGCCTCTGGAGTATCATCAATGATGATATCAACACCTGTAAGTGTTTCAAGAGTTCGAATATTTCTTCCTTCTCGTCCAATAATCCTTCCTTTCATTTCATCAGAAGGGAGAGTAACACTAGTAGTTGTAATTTCACCAGATACTTCTGTTGCTAATCTTTGAATAGAGGTGATTATAATATCCCTAGCTTTTTTATCAGCTAATAGCTGTGCTTCTTGCTCAATTTTATTTACATAAACCTGACCATCATGCTCAGCTTTTTGCTTCATTTGCTCTATAAGGATATTTTTTGCCTCATCACGAGACATTTGAGCAACTTTTTCATACTCTAAATCTAAATCAGACTCTCTTTTTTCAACAGCATCTTCCCGTTCCTTTAATGCTGCTTCTTTCTCTCCTAGTTGTTTTGTTACGGAGTCATTCTCCTGCTGCTTACGCTCAAGATTTTCTTCCTTTTGCTGCAGTCTTCGCTCTGATTTCTGCAGTTCAGCTCTTCTGTCGCGAGCTTCACTTTCCTGCTGTTGTTGTTCTTTAAGGAGCTTATCTCGTGTTTCAATGATAATCTCCTTAGCCTTCGCTTCAGCATTCTTTGAAGCATTCTCTTCAAGGACCTTTGCCTTTTGTTCAGCGGAAGTTAATTTCAACTTCGCATATATGCAACGGCCTCCAAAGCCGATAGCAATACCTACAATTCCAACCAAGAGATATAACAATACTGTTAACATATTGTTCACCTCCTGTTTAACATTATCAGTTATCTACGATAATGAAACAATTTACAAGGTATTGTCAAGAAGACAAAAAAAACCGCCACGCTATTGTGACGGCTCAGGGTTAACCCCTTTTGTACCTTTAAAAGGTAAATTGAGCGAGCTTTAACTCGCAAGGACTTACTTATCAGCCTTCTTAGCCTTCTTATCGTCCTTCTTGTCAGCCTTTTCTTCCTTCTTAGTCTTTTCAACTAATTCAAGGATTACCATTTCAGCTGCATCCCCTTGTCTGTAACCAGTCTTGAGGATTCTTGTGTAACCACCCTTGCGTTCTTTGAACATTGGGGCGATGTCCTTGAAAAGCTTAGAAACGACGTCTTCGTCGTAGATGTCCTTAGCAATCTCTCTGCGATTAGCGACTGTGTCAGTCTTAGCACGAGTGATCATCTTTTCAGCCATCTTTCTAACTTCAAGGGCCTTTGCTTTTGTGGTCTCTATTCTCTCATATCTGAAGAGAGATGTGACCATGTTGCGCTTAAGAGCTTTACGTTCTGAACCCTTACGTGATAGCGCGTTGAAACCAATCCTATGCTTCATTTTCTACTTCCTTGTTCTCTGGGACTTTAATTGAATTCTTTAAGACACTGAAATCTGTCATTCCCAAGGTAAGACCCCATTCCTTAAGTTTATCCTTAATTTCTGAGAGAGACTTCTTTCCGAAGTTTCTTGTCTTGGTTATTTCTTCTTCAGTCTTCTTTGCAAGGTCGCCAATAGTCTTGATTCCCGCATTCTTTAAGCAGTTAGAAGAACGTACTGTTAACTCTAACTCTTCAACAGGTGTATCAAGAAGCTTCTTGACCTTTTCTTCTTCTTCATCAACCTCTTCTGTTGTGCAAATCTTGTCTTCATCGAAGTTAATAAAGATAGTGAAGTGTTCCTTAATAATCTTTGCAGCTTCACCTAAAGCATTCTCTGGTGTAATAGTACCGTCGGTGTAAACATCGAGAATGAGCTTTTCATAATCAATTCTCTCACCAACCCTGCATGGTTCAATAGCATACTTAACTCTCTTAATTGGAGAATAGAATGCATCGATAGCAATAGTACCTGGCTCCTCAGAATACTTTTCGTTTAACTCTGAAGGAACATATCCACGACCTAGGTCGATCTGAACTTCCATTTCAAGGTCACAATCAGGCATCATTGTCATGATGTGCAAATCCTTGTTAGTTACTGTTACCTGATCACGTTCGAAATCAGCACCAGTAATAACGCCAGGACCCTTACACTGAATTGTAAGAATTGTACCTTCACATTCCTCTGGCATACCAATATGAAGCTTTTTGATTGCTGCGATAATATCTGAAATATCTTCGCTAACACCAGGAAGTGGTTCAAATTCACTAGTTACCACATGTGGTACCTTTAATCCACTACCATCTCCCTTAAATGTAGTAAACCTAATTGCAGAAACAGCATAACCCTGGATTGATGAAAGAAGTACTCTTCTTAGAGTATTTCCAACTGTTGTTCCAAAGCCTCTTTCAAAAGGATATGCAACAAACTGACCATAATCGCTTGTGCTTACTGTATTTTCAGAGGTAATTCCTGAAGGTCTCTTAAAACCTTTAAGAAGATTTTTTCTAGCCATGGTTACTCCTATTATTTTGCTTATAATCAGCTATAACTGCGAGGGAAGAATCCCCCGCAGATAATTAATTCTCAGACACGGCGTGTCTTACGAGGACGACAACCGTTGTGTGGAATTGGGGTAACGTCTCTGATAGAACGAACCTTCAGTCCAAGAACACCAAGAGTTCTAATTGCACTTTCGCGTCCAACACCTGGTCCCTTAACAAAAACATTTACTTCCCTAAGACCGAAGTCCATTGCCTTCTTACCAGCTGTTTCACAAATTGTCTGAGCAGCATAAGGAGTTGACTTTTTAGCTCCTCTGAAGCCTAGTCCACCTGCTGAAGCCCAACTGATTGCATTTCCAGCAAGGTCAGTAAAAGTAATGATTGTATTGTTGAAAGTAGCCTGGATGTATACATTACCTTCCAAGACAGTCTTTTTAACTTTTTTCTTTGCAGTAGCCATATTACCTTACTTCCCCTTATTTCTTCTTTCCAGCGACAGTCTTCTTCTTGCCCTTTCTTGTACGAGCATTAGTCTTGGTTCTCTGACCTCTGACTGGAAGACTCTTTCTGTGGCGAAGGCCTCTGTAGCAACCGATATCCATCAATCTCTTGATGTTAAGGGCAACCTCAGTTCTTAGATGTCCTTCAATTTTGTACTCTTCTTCAAGAACGTTTCTGAGTGTAGCAATCTCGTCTGGAGAGAGTGTATTGATTCTAACGTCTGGATTAATATTTGTCTTCTGACAAATGTCCATAGCTGACTTGTTTCCAATACCATAGATATATGTCAGAGCGATCTTGACAGCCTTGTTTGGCAAGTCAACACCTGCTATACGTGCCATATTGGCCTCCTAATTATTTCTGTCTCTGCTTGTGCTTTGGGTTATCGCAAACAATACGAACAACACCTGCACGTCTAATAACTTTACACTTGTCACAAATTGGTTTGACACTTGCTCTTACTTTCATAGTAAAAAAGCTCCTTTAGATTTTCTTTGTCTTACGCTTCTTTGAATCAACAAAACCATCATGGTGATGCATCTTCATCATACCGTCAAGCTGTCTCATTGTATCGAGGTCAACACCGACTAAGATGATAAGTGATGTTCCACCAAATAGCATTGCTACTGAAGCAGGAAGATCAAAGATCAACTGAACCAGAGTAGGAATCAAGGCGATAAATGCCAAGAAGATTGCACCTGGAAGAACTATTCTGTTGAGAACCTTTGTGAGATACTCTTCGAGCTTCTCATTTCTGACTCCTGGAACAGAACCACCATTGTCTCTAATGTTCTTAGCCATTTCGATTGGATTCAAACTAATCTGGGTATAGAAGAATGCAAAGCCTATAATCAGCAGGGTGTAGATTATTAGATATGGGGCCCTCTGCGGATTCAAGAAATTTGCTACTGCCACCATCCAGCCAACATTTGTATTGCCTAGCATGAGTGGAATCTGCAATAGTGTCGAAGCGAAGATTACAGGAATAACACCAGATGGGTTAATCTTGAATGGGATATATGTGCTCTGAGAACCATACATCTTTCTTCCTACAACACGTTTTGCATATGTTACAGGTATCTTTCTTGTGCCCTGTTCTTCGTAAACAACGAGAGCAACAACAAAGAAAAACATTATGATAACTACAACAAGTGATACTGGGTTAATTGTCTTACTAGCAATACCTGTTACCATTGTGTAGAAAGCATTTGGGATTCTTGCAACGATACCAGCAAAGATAAGCAATGAAATACCATTACCTACCCCAAACTGAGTAATCTTTTCACCAAGCCATACACAAAGCATTGAACCTGTAGTACAGCTTAGAATTGCAACTGGGATGAAGACTCCAACTGGAACAGAAAGAGCTCCAGGAATTGACTGAGCATATACAGAAGCAGCGAGAGACTGGATTATACAAACCAGAACAGTTGCATAACGAGTATATTGCTGAATCTTCTTTGATCCCTGTGGATCTTCAGCCAACTTCTTTAAAGATGGGATAACCAACATCAGCAACTGAAAGATAATTTCAGTACTGATGTATGGCATTACACCCAACATAAAAATTGAGAAATTGGAGAAAGCACCACCGGAGAAAAAGTTTAAATATTCAGTAATGGAGGATGAATACATTCTGTAGTAGTCATAAACTACCCCAGGGTTTACACCAGGAATAGGAAGGTAAGCTCCAATTCTTGTTACAATCAAAAGACCAAAAGTAATTAAGATCTTTTTCTTGATATCCTTCATTCTAAACATATCTACCAGTGTGTTTGCCATTTGAATCCCTCTTATTTGACGATACCACCAGCGGCCTGAATTTTCCCAGCCGCTTTCTGAGAGAGCTTAAGTCCCTCAACTGTTAACTTCTTTGTAACTTCTCCAGAAGCAAGGATCTTAACAGTAGTATTCTTACCCTTAATAACTCCAGCTTCACGAAGAGTTGCATCACTTACAAGAGCACCATCTTCAAAGACAGCATCTAATGTAGCGAGAGATACAGCCTGATTCTCAACCTTGAATGGATAGTTGGAGAACCCGCGTCTTGCGACACGTCTGTAGAGAGGCATCTGACCACCTTCAAAACCAGGTCTTACACCACCACCTGAACGGCTGTTCTGGCCATCATGACCTCTTCCACAAGCTCTACCCTTAGAAGAAGCACCACGACCAACGATGGTCTTAGACTTTGTTGCGCCATAAGGCTTAATAATCTGTGCCATAGTTAAATCTCCTCAACCTTAACAAGGTGTTCAACTGTGCGGACCATACCACGGTTAACAGGATTATCTTCACGAACTACGGAGCTATTAATCTTTCCAAGTCCTAAAGCCTTTACAGTCTTTCTCTGAACTGGAAGAGTTCCTGCAACTCCTCTAACAAGTGTAATCTTAATCTGTTTTGCCATGATTAACCCCACATTTCCTTAAGAGTTTTACCTCTATTCTTAGCAACATCTGCAGCATTGTAGATGTGCGCAAAAGCATCGAAGGTAGCTTTTACAGTGTTAATACCATTTCTTGAGCCGAGAGACTTAGAAATAATATCTTTAATACCTGCAGCATCACAAACGAGACGAACAGCACCACCTGCAATGACACCTGTACCAGGAACAGCTGGCTTAAGAAGAACTGAAGCGCTCTTGAATTCACCAACTACGTCATGAGGAATAGTTGTTCCCTTTACAGGAACTGTAACAATAGATGCCTTTGCCTTTTCTGTTGCTTTTCTAATAGCATCTGTAACATCGTTTGCCTTGCCGAAGCCATAGCCTACCCTGCCATCACCATAACCAACAACAACGAGAGCTGCGAATGAAAATCTCTTTCCACCCTTAACAACCTTTGTTACACGGTTAAGTTTAACAAGCTTTTCTACGTATCCTTCCTGCTTGACTTCTCTTTCTCTTGATCTTTCCATACCGTAACCCCTTAGAACTCCAAACCAGCTTTTCTAGCGCCGTCTGCGATGCTCTTGACGATGCCATGGTAAAGATAGCCATTTCTATCAAAGACAACTGTCTTGATACCCTTTTCAATGCATCTCTTTCCAATAGCTTCACCAAGCTTCTCAGCATCAGCTACTGTGTTTCTGAGATTCTTGAATTCAGCCTCAAGAGTAGAAGCGGAAGCCAATGTATGACCAACTGTGTCATCAATAACCTGAACATACATGTGTAGGTTTGATCTTGATACAGTCATTCTCGGTCTGAGAGCAGTACCAGAGATAGACTTTCTGATATGATTCTTTCTTCTGGCATGTTTTCTTGCTTTATCGATCATTCTGTTCATACTAAGCCACCTTATTTCTTACCACCAGACTTACCAACCTTACGGCGGATATTCTCGGTTTCATACTTGATTCCCTTACCCTTATAAGGCTCTGGACCTCTAAGAGATCTAATTTCAGCAGCAACCTGTCCAACTCTTGCCTTATCAATACCTGTAATAACAAGCTTAGTTGGAGATTCAACTGTAATAGAGACATCTGAAGGAATAATGTAATCAATCATTGTAGAGTAGCCAAGGCTGAGGGTAACAAAGCCCTTACCCATTTCAGCTTTAAAACCTACACCATTAATAACAAGAGTCTTTGTATATCCCTGGCTAACACCAACAATCATGTTATGGATTAACTGGCGATATAAACCATGATAACCTCTAATCTCTTTGTCATCATTACATCTAGTTAAGACTACTTCGTTGTCTTTTACTTCAACACTAATCTGTGGTCTAACTTCCTGAGAAAGAGTTCCCTTTGGTCCCTTAACTGTAACAACACCATTGTTAACTGTAACTGTAACACCCTGAGCGATAGCTACTGGTAATTTACCGATTCTAGACATCCTATCCTCCTATTACCAGATTGTGCAGAGCACTTCGCCACCAACACGTGCTTCCTTAGCCTTCTTGCCAGTGATAACACCTGTTGAAGATGATACAACTACAACACCAATGCCGTTGAAAACGCTTGGGATATCCTTGTAACCGCAATATACACGGCGACCAGGAGTAGATACACGATTAATACCATGAATAACTGGAGTCTGATCATCTTCATACTTGAGGAATACTCTGATGAAAGTGACATCATCCTTAGTTACTTTCTTAAAATTCTTGATGAATCCTTCGTTCTTAAGAATCTTGATAATCTGGAGCTTAAGATTGGAAGCTGATACATCGACTTTTTCATGCTTTGCCTGACTAGCATTTCTAATCTTAGTCAGCATATCTGCAATTGGATCACTAACTGCCATTTTCTTATCTCCTACCAGCTTGACTTTGTTACACCAGGAATCTCGCCTTCACTTGCGAGCTTTCTGAAACAACATCTGCACATATCGAATTGGCGCATATATCCTCTAGGACGACCGCAAATTCTACAACGATTATACTTTCTTGTTGAGAACTTAGGTTCTCTCTTGCTCTTTACTATTAAAGACTTTTTTGCCATAGGTCAGCTCCTTACTTTGCAAACGGCATACCGAGATACTTAAGAAGAGCATAACCCTGCTCGTCATTAGCTGCGCTAGTAACGATAGCAACGTTTAAGCCACTGATTCTCTCGATTTTGTCGAAGTCGATTTCAGGGAAAATAATCTGCTCAGTGATACCGAGAGAATAGTTTCCGTGACCATCAAAAGCATTAGGATTAACACCCTTGAAGTCCTTAACACGAGGAAGAGCGATACAAATTAGACGCTCGAGGAAATACCACATATTGTCACCACGAAGAGTAACCATAGCACCGATTTCCTGTCCCTCTCTAACCTTGAAGTTAGCAATGGATTTTCTAGCCTTTGTCTTAACAACATGTTGGCCAGTAATCTGTTCAAGTTCCTTAACAGCAGCTTCTAAGAGCTTCTTGTTTGTTGTTGCTTCACCAACACCAACTGAGACTGTAATCTTCTCAAGCTTTGGAATCTGCATAGGAGTCTTGAATGAAAATTCCTTCTGCAAAGCAGGAACAACCTCTTCAATGTACTTTCTCTTGAAATTTGGTACAAACTTCTCAGCCATTAGAGTGCCTCTCCTGTCTTTTTGGCATAACGAACTTTCTTTCCGTTTTCCATTTTGTATCCGATCTTTGAAACATTACCCTTACTTACGAGAGCAACATTTGAAACATGAATCGGAGCTTCAACTTCCACGATGCCGCCCTTATCCTGAGCATTCTTCTTGTGCATAGTCTTCTGGACCATGTTAGCACCCTGGACGATGACCCTTTCCTTTACTGGGTCAATCTTGACGATCTTACCGGTATAACCTTTGTCTTTACCGGTTAAGATCTTGACTGTGTCATCTTTCTTCAGTCTCATTTTCTTCTCCTACAACACTTCCGGAGCAAGAGAGACAATCTTCATGTAGTTGTCTCTAAGTTCTCTAGCGACTGGCCCGAAGATTCTCTTTCCGCGAGGGTTATTGTTGGCATCAATAACAACACATGCGTTGTCATCGAACCTGATATATGTACCGTCAGGTCTTCGGTATTCCTTTTTTGTGCGAACGACCACTGCCTTTAAGACGTCACCTTTCTTGATAGCGCCATTAGGAAGGGCATCCTTGACTGCAACTACGATAATGTCACCAACACCAGCAACATATCTATGGCTACCGCCGAGAACCTTGATGCACTGTACACGCTTTGCACCACTGTTGTCCGCTACGTTCAAATAAGTCTGCATCTGTACCATGACTTTTCTCCTTTAGCGAGCTCTCTCGACGACTTCAACGAGTCTCCAACACTTATCCTTAGATAGGTGGCGGCACTCCATGATGCGAACTGTATCACCAATATGAGCATCATTATTCTCGTCGTGAGCCTTAAACTTCTTAGTTGAGATCACGTACTTTTTGTACAGTGGGTGGAGGGTTCTATCAGAAACCTCAACAACAATAGTCTTGTCCATCTTATCAGACTTAACTATGCCTGTCATAACTTTCTTCTGTGCTTCCATTTACGTGCCTCTCTTATTTATCTTTCTTTTCAAGTCCAATGTCTAAAGCATGGATTCTTGTATTAAGACGAGCAATATTCTTTCTAGTGGAACCAATAGACATTGGGTTGTCTAAGTGTCCTAAAACCTTCTGCATTCTCAGGTTGACTAGTTCCTTTCTAAGCTTGTCCCTCTCGGCAACAAGCTCGTTGTAGCTAAGATCTTTATAACTCTTCATAGTTTACTCCTGATTAGCACGAGACACGAACTTTGTCTTGATTGGAAGCTTGGAAGCAGCAAGTGTAAGAGCTTCTCTAGCAAGCTCTTCATCGATGCCTCCCATTTCGAACATAATTGCGCCTGTCTTTACGACTGCAACCCAGCCTTCAGGAGCGCCCTTACCATTACCCTGTCTTGTTTCAGCAGGCTTCTTTGTGTATGGCATATCAGGGAAGATGCGAATCCAAACCTTACCACCACGCTTTACGTGACGTGTCATAGCGACACGAGCGGCTTCAATCTGACGATTCGTAATCCAATATGGCTCTAGAGCCATGAGACCATACTCACCGAAGGAAATCTGATTTCCCTTGTGTGCAACTGCGTCTCTAGTTCCGCGCTGCTTTTTTCTGTATTTAATTCTCTTTGGACTAAGCATCTTTTAACCTCTAGCCTCTTCAGCCTTATTCTTGCTTATAGTTGCAACAGAATCATCTTCATTCTTTACACCGTGTTCATAGATTTCCCCATTGAAAATCCATACCTTAACACCGATTGCTCCGAATGATGTATTTGCTGTAGCAAAACCATAATCAATATCAGAACGAAGTGTGTGAAGAGGAACTCTTCCTTCCTTCATCTGTTCATTTCTTGCGATTTCAGCACCACCGAGACGACCAGAACACTTGATCTTGATTCCCTGGACACCACCAAGCATAGCTCTGGAGATAGCATTCTTCATTGCTCTGCGGTAAGCCCCACGACCTTCAAGCTGTCTTGCGATGTTCTGAGCAACAAGCTGAGCATCACATTCAGACTTCTTGATTTCTTTAATTTTGATCTGAACTTTCTTCTCTGTAAGCTTCTGCATCTTTTCAGCAATCTTCTCTACGTTAGCACCCTTTGCTCCGATGATAACACCAGGACGTGCTGTAGCGATGACCATTGTGATGCGCTGTGGCTTACGAATAATTTCGACTTCGCTGATCTCTGCACCTGCAACCTCAGGACAAGCAAGTAGTGCCTTTCTGAGTACAAGATCTTCGTGGAGTGTATCTGCATACTCCCTAGGATCAACATACCACTTTGACTTCCATGTCTTATTAACACCAAGTCTGAGTCCGATTGGATTTACTTTCTGGCCCATTATTTGCCTACCTTTGCTTTCTCGTCTACAACGACGGTAATATGAGACATTCTTCTGAGAAGGATGTCACGCTTTCCGTGAGAACGAGCCCATACTCTCTTAAGTCTAGGACCGTCATTGACTCTTAACTCAGAAACGAAGAGTGACTCTTCATCAAGTTTCTTGTTTTGAGACAAAGCGTTAGCACCTGCGGACTTGAGAACTTTCAGAATAAGGTCTGAACCTTTCTGAGGCATTGCTTCCAAGATGGCAACAGCTTCAACATAGCCTTTTCCTCTAACAAGGTCTGCAACAGGGCGAACCTTGGAAGGAGATACCATCAAATACTTGGCAACTGCTTTATAACCTTTCTTAGTTTCCATACTCTAACCTTATTTAACCTTCTTATCAGATGCGTGCCCACGGAAAATACGTGTAGGTGCAAACTCACCGAGCTTGTGTCCGACGAGGTTCTCGGTTACATATACAGGAACCCAAGTCTTACCGTTGTACACGGAAATCGTGAAGCCGACCATCTCTGGGATGATTGTTGAACTACGTGAGTAGGTCTTGATCATCGGCTTTTGATTAGCCTGGTTTGCTGCTTCAACTCTTTTTAAGAGCTTAGCTTCAATAAAAGGACCTTTTTTGATTGATCTTGACATTTCTTACTACTCCTACTTGCGCTTCTTGACAATGAATGCATTAGATGGCTTCTTCTTAGAACGAGTCTTACCACCCTTAGCAGGCTTACCCCAAGGTGTGCATGGGTTTCTACCTGCGGCTGTCTTACCTTCACCACCACCATGTGGATGGTCAACTGGGTTCATGACAACACCTCTAACCTTTGGACGGCGTCCAAGATGTCTTGAAGCACCTGCCTTTCCGAGAGAAATGTTCATGTGGTCTTCGTTGCCAAGTACACCAAGTGTGGCATAGCATTCACCAAACACCATTCTCATCTCACCAGAAGGTAAACGTAGAGTAACATAGTCTCCTTCCTTAGCGACGACTGTAGCACTCAGGCCTGCGCTCCTAACTAACTGTCCACCGCGACCATAGTTAAGTTCGACGTTGTGAACACTTAATCCGAGGGGAATGTTCTTCAAAGGAAGAGCGTTTCCTGTAGTAAGAGGTGCATTTGGACCAGATACAACCTTTGTTCCAACTGTTAGCCCCTTAGGTGCCAATATATAGCGCTTTTCACCATCAGCATAGGCAACAAGAGCAATAAGGACAGATCTATTGGGATCGTATTCGATTGTCTTTACTGTTCCTGGAACACCATACTTATTGCGCTTAAAATCAATAATTCTGTAAGCTCTCTTAGCTCCGCCGCCACGACGACGTACGCTGATGCGTCCAAATGTGTCGCGACCAGAGTTCTGATGAAGACTTACTGTGAGGGACTTCTCAGGCTTCTGTGCTGTAACTTCACTCTTAACAAGTGTAGTCTTCTGGCGGAGACCCGGAGTATTTGGTTTATAATTCTTAAGTGCCATATTATCCTATCTCCTCTTAGCCTTCGATAGCCCCAATGGACTGACCCTTGGCCAATGTTACGATTGCTTTCTTCCAGGATGGTGTGTATCCCTTAACGAATCCACCCTTACCTCTGGAGAACTTTGGCTTTCCGCCAACATTCATTACATTGCAAGATGTACAATCAACATTAAAGAGTTCCTTAACTGCCTTCATGATTTCATACTTGTTAGCAGCTGGGTCAACTTTAAATGTATACTTCTTATATTCACTTTCACGTGCAATGTTTGACTTTTCACTTAAAACTGGTTCGATGATAACTCTATCTGCTCTCATTTCGCTTTCTCCTTAGTTTTCACCGTAGAAATCGTTGAGATTAGATACAGCAGACTTCAAAACGATAACCTTTCTGCCATAGAGAAGTTCCTTAGCAGATAACTTATCGTATGCAAGAACACGTAAATAAGGGATGTTCTTTGCAGCGCGTCTAATCATAACATCATCATCTTTCATAACAAGAACTGTTCTCTGACCAACTGTCTGGAAAGCAGACATAATCTGAGCCATATCCTTTGTTTTACCGTTTTCGCTGGTGAAATCCTCAACAACAACAAGTCTGTCTTCTTCAACAGCAAGAGTAAGAAGACTCTTCATTGCAAGTCTCTTAACCTTCTTTGGAAGAGAATAAGAGTAATCGCGTGGCTTTGGTCCAAAGATTGTACCACCACCAACTGTGATAGGAGACTTCTTGTCACCTCTTCTTGCATTACCTGTTCCCTTCTGCTTATAAGGCTTGGTATTGCTGTAATTGACCTCAGCTCTGGTCTTTGTGCATGCAGTTCCGACACGGCGGTTAGCTGCTTCGTTTCTAACGGCATGGTAAATAGATCCTGTTGATACTATTACACCGAAAACATCTTCATTTAGCTGAACTGTTCCGATTTCCTTGCCGGCTGTAGAAAAGAGTTTATGTTCCATACTATACCTGCCTTACTTCTTTACTGCCTTTTTGACGACTACTGTGCTGTCTGTTGGACCAGGGATTGCACCCTTAACCATTAAAACATGCATTTCACTATCTACTGCAACAAGCTTAAGATTCTGAACTGTAACCTTCTCATTGCCCATATGTCCAGCCATCTTCTGGCCCTTGAATGTATGAGCAGGAGTAGATGACATGGCTGTACCACCAAGGTCTCTATGGAACTTTGAACCGTGGGTCTTTCTACCACCACCAAAGCCATGACGCTTCATACCGCCCTGGTAGCCCTTACCCTTACTTGTTCCAGTTACGTCCACATAAGCTACTTCTTTAAATAAATCAACGCCAAGAACATCGCCAACCTTAACTTCAGAATCGAAGTCTCTCATTTCCATGACGACCTTCTTTGGTTCGCAAACATCTTTGAATGCTCCTGCATATGGCTTTGTTGTTCTGCTCTTTTTGATTTCACCAGAAGCAACAACAGCTGCAGAATAACCATTCTTATCATCTGTTCTGTTTGCGATGACTACGTTATCCTCAACTTTAATTACTGTCACAGGAATTAATTTGCCATTAGCATCAAAAACCTGTGTCATTCCAACTTTTTTGCCGATAAGCCCTAACATTTCTTACTTACCTCAACTTCACTGTCTAATTTCAACATCCACACCAGCAGGGAGTTCAAGTTTCATCAGGGCTTCTACAACCTTCTGGGTTGGGTCCAGGATGTCAATCAATCTCTTGTGTGTTCTCATTTCGAACTGTTCGCGAGCCTTCTTGTTAACGTGCGGGGATCTGAGGACAGTGTACTTGTTAATACGTGTAGGAAGTGGGATAGGTCCTGAAACCTTAGCTCCAGCCTTTTGAACTGTCTGAACGATTGCTTTTGAGCTCTGCTCAATAAGATCAACGTCAAAACCTCTCAACTTCACACGGATTCTTTCGTTTGCCATTTTTAAAAAATCTCCAAAAATCAATAGGTCACCGGGGATGAGGCACCCCCGGTCGGACCTTAGTTTAAAATTTAAATGTTCTGAATTACTCGATGATCTCTGTAACCTGACCAGAAGCAACTGTTCTTCCACCTTCTCTGATAGCGAAGCGGAGACCCTTATCCATAGCTACTGGGTGAATGAGTTCAACGATAATCTCTGTGTGGTCACCAGGCATAACCATTTCCTTTCCTTCTGGAAGGTGACATGTACCTGTGATATCTGTTGTTCTGAAATAGAACTGAGGTCTGTAACCATCAAAGAATGGTGAGTGTCTTCCACCTTCATCCTTACTTAATACGTATACTGTACCTCTGAACTTTGTGTGAGGAGTAATTGTATTTGGCTTAGCAAGAACCTGACCTCTAACAACCTCTTTCTTATCAACACCTCTGAGAAGAGCACCAATGTTATCACCAGCCTGTCCTTCATCGAGGAGCTTGTTGAACATTTCAACACCTGTTACAACTGTGTTTCTTGTTTCCTTGATACCAACAATCTGAACTGGGTCGTTAACATGGATAACACCAGCTTCAACTCTACCTGTAACAACTGTTCCACGGCCAGAGATTGAGAAGATGTCTTCGATTGGCATTAAGAATGGCTTATCAACAGCTCTTTCAGGAAGTGGAATGTAAGAATCCATAGCATCGAGAAGCTCATCGATACATCTTGTAGCTTCTGGATCATCTGGCTTTGTCATAGCTTCATAAGCTGAACCACGGATAACAGGGCAGTTAGCACCATCAAAACCATATTCAGTTAAGAGGTCTCTCATTTCTTCTTCTACAAGGTCGATAAGATCTGGATCGTCAACCTGATCACACTTGTTAATGAAAACGATGATTGCTGGAACACCAACCTGTCTTGCAAGAAGGATGTGTTCTTTTGTCTGAGCCATAGCACCATCTGTTGCAGCAACAACGATGATAGCACCATCCATCTGAGCAGCACCAGTAATCATGTTCTTGATGTAGTCAGCGTGACCCGGGCAGTCTACGTGAGCATAGTGTCTGTTCTTAGACTGATACTCAACGTGTCTTGTATTGATTGTGATACCACGTTCCTTTTCTTCTGGTGCGTTGTCGATTGCATCATAAGCAAGGGCCTTGTCTCCAAACAATCTAGCACAATGCATTGTGATAGCTGCTGTAAGAGTGGTCTTACCATGGTCTACGTGACCAATAGTACCTACGTTTACGTGTGGCTTAGTTCTCTCAAATTTTTCCTTAGCCATCAGTTCCTCCTTGTGGCATAAGCCACAAATCAAAATAATATTTATAAAGGCCCAAGCCTTTACATTTCACCGAGACAACTGATTGCCAAGTAAAGATATGATGTTCCAGAGGTCGGCAGATTAACTGACGACATACGTATTAGTTGATAAAAAAACTACTTTCCGGAACCACCCTATCGCCGAGGCAATCGGTTTGGCTCTTCCGCCCATAAACAAGGATACCCCAAGTATATTGGCGGCACTTTGACTAATTTAATTGAAAAAGTAATTAATGTCAACACTTTAGTTCTCCCTGCCCTTCTTCTATTTTTTTTCAATTAAAAAAGATAACTCAAACTTTGTTTATAGGCTTCTTGACTTCTAAAAAATGAATTAATATCTTTGCATCTATTGGAGAAAGAAATGAAAGATGTAAATTATCAAACAAAAGGTGTCTGTGCACGATCAATCCATTTTACGCTAGATGATAACAATAAGATTCATAATCTTAGTTTTGAAGGTGGCTGCAATGGCAACCTAAAAGCAATCGGTAAATTATGTGAGGGAAAGGATGCAAAAGAGATTGCTTCTATTCTCGAAGGAAATACTTGCGGTTTTAAACCAACCAGTTGTGCAGATCAACTCGCAAAAGCAATTAAAGCAAACATTTAAAAAGGACTGCAAATTGCAGTCCTCTTTTTTTTTGCTTATTAGAAGCGAATGTGGCTGAATGCCTTGTTTGCTTCTGCCATGCGGTGTACATCTTCCTTTTTCTTGAAAGCTGAACCAGTTGAGTTGTATGCATCGATTAACTCGTCTGCAAGCTTATCAGCCATAGTCTTACCGCCTCTATTTCTTGCTGCTGTGATAATCCATCTCATAGCAAGAGCTTCACGTCTAGACTCTCTGATTTCAGTTGGTACCTGATAAGTTGCACCACCAACTCTTCTTGACTTGACCTCAACGGCTGGCTTTACATTCTCTAAAGCCTTGTTAAAGACATCAATTTCTTTCTCGTTTGTCTTTTCAGCAATCTTCTTGAGTGCATCATAGACAATCTTCGCAGAAGTAGACTTCTTTCCACTTACCATCATGCGACAGATAAGCTTTTCCACTGTTTTACTGTTATATACTGCGTCAGGGGTTACTTTCCTGACAGGAGTTTTTTCTCTACTCATTTTTCCTTACCTCCTATCAAGCCTTTGGCCTCTTAGCACCATACTTAGAACGGCTTCTCTTTCTGTCTGCTACACCAAGTGTATCCTTGCTACCACGAACAATGTGATATCTAACACCAGGGAGGTCCTTTACCCTTCCGCCTCTGATAAGAACAACAGAGTGTTCCTGGAGGTTGTGTCCAATACCTGGAATGTAAGCTGTTACTTCAATTCCATTAGATAGACGGACTCTGGCAACCTTTCTGAGAGCAGAGTTAGGCTTCTTAGGTGTAACTGTCATGACTCTTGTACATACACCTCTTTTCTGTGGGCATCCCTCAAGAGCTGGGGACTTTGTCTTCTGTTTAGAAGTACTTCTGCCCTTTCTAATTAGCTGATTAATTGTAGGCATCTTATTGACGCTCCTTTACTTTTGATTCACTTGTCTCACACCAAGGGAATCTGTCCCGCACAAGCGGGACTCTATTAAAAACTGCAGTCAGCATGAGAAGACAGCAAGATTGGTTTGAGGAAACCACCAACAGGCTTATTCCTCATCTGTCATAACCTCTCCTATTTCTCTGTCATCTCCTACAGTCTTCATTTCTGCAAGATCCTCGAAGTCAGTGTCATCTTCAACTACAGAAGCGAATTCTCTGTTAGCATCTTTAATCTTCTGCTCTTCAAGTAAATGTTGATCCTCTGTTAGAACAATATCTTTGTATCCAACAAATCCAGTTCCTGCTGGGATTAGCTTGCCAATGATAACGTTCTCCTTGAGACCTCTCAACTCATCTGTTTTACCAGCAATAGCTGCTTCTGTCAATGTCTGAACAGTATGAGCAAATGATGCACCTGAGATGAATGACTCACTATTTCTAGCTGCATCAGATACACCACTTAGACAAGGTCTACCAATAGCTGGTACGAGACCCTCTGCCTTTGCCCTCTCATTCTCTTTCAAGAATTCAAGCTTATCGACCTTCTGGTTCTCGATGAATTTTGTATCGTTACTTCTAACAATCTCTACTGTTCTAAGCATCTGTCTGATGATGATAGAAAGATGTTTTTCGTTAATCTCAATATCCTGTTCACGGTAGACGTTCTGAATAGCCTTAACAAGGAATGAAAGAACAGCTGTCTCACCCTGTACAGTTAATACTTCTCTAGAGTTAACCGGAGCATCACAAAGCTTATCACCACACTTGACATCATCACCCTCTCTGACAAGGAGGACGATACCCTGAGTAGGGACCTTATGATTATGTCTAAAGCTCTTACCATCAGCAGCCTTTTCGGGATAAATTTCTGCTAACTTATCAAGAATTGTTATCTTTGCATAGCCCTTCTCAATCTTAATCTTTTCAACCTTACCAGAAACATGAGCTATAACTGTATAGTTTTCAGTTGCTGTTTTTGTTGCATCAAAGAGGCTATTAACAAGTGGAAGACCACCGGCAATATCCTTAGACTTAGAAGCATCTTCCTTTGGAGCAGAAGAAATAACATCTCCGGCATGTACTGCTGTACCAACATCCTGGACGTGCATGATTGATCCACCAAGAACTGTATAAGCCTTTGTAGAGCCATCCTTGAGTTCAACGATAACTGTTGGGTTGTACTTACCTAACTTATCACGAGATACTGTATGCCATTCTTTTACACCTGATGCATGGTTCTCAACAACAAGATAAGACTTTCTTGCGACGAAGTCCCTCATCTCAACAATTGTACTGTCTTCTTCGGCAATAATAAGTTCGTTGAATGGGTCGAATGTATAGACAACTTCTCCAGCTGGGATAATTGCACCATTGTCAACATCGTCAGAAAGAATTGCTCCTACAGGGATTTCTTCATCTGAAGTTGAGCCAATAACAAATGTTCGGCCATTAGTAATCAAAAGCTTACCATTGTATTTAGATATAACATCCTTATTTGATAGATCCTTATAGAATGCATAGCCCTTACCAACGTTAGCACCATTCTCAACAAGGAGAGTTGAATACTTACCTGTGATTTCTTCCAAAATCTTTGTAACTGTGTATCTGCTCTTTCTTGGGAATATTCTCTTTCCTTCTCTGTTTACAACAAAGAGATTAGAGTTAATACCATCAATGATTACAGGATAATCAAAAGACTTTTCGTTTGAAGATACTGTTGCAATACCACCGGCATGGAATGTTCTCATTGTAAGCTGTGTACCTGGCTGTCCGATAGACTGAGCAGCAACAACACCAACAGCTTCACCAATTTCAACTGTCTTGTTTGTCGCATAGTTACGGCCATAACACTTCTTACATACACCATGATCGGCTTCACATGTTAAGACACTTCTAATTAGTACCTTTTCAACACCTGCATCTTCAATTCTAGCAGCCATCTCATTAGTAATAAGCTCGTTAGCTTTTGCTAATACAACTGGCTTTCCATTCTCATCCTTTAAGAATGGGTGGAGAATATCATCAACAGGGAATGCACCTGCAATCTTGCTCTCAAGTGTTTCGTTTTTAGCAGCATCAGCGCTTACCCAAATACCGTTGATTGTATGACAATCTTCCATTGTAACAACGACATCCTGAGCGACATCAACAAGCTTTCTTGTCAAATAACCAGCACGAGCTGTCTTAAGAGCTGTATCTGTAAGACCCTTTCTAGCACCGTTAGAAGAGAAGAAGAATTCGATGATAGACAAGCCTTCCTTGAAGTTTGACTTAACTGGAAGCTCAATGTTATCACCATTTGGCTTTGTCATGATTCCTCTCATGGCACCAAGCTGTGAAATCTGCTTTGAAGAACCTCTTGCACCAGAGTCAGCCATCATATATAGAGGGTTGAAACCGTGCTGGTCCTGCTTCATCTCTTTCATCAATAGGTCTGTTAACTCATTCTTTGTATTGTTCCAAAGTGAGATAACCTTACTCTTCTTTTCTTCTTCAGAAATTGTACCAGCGAGGAGCTGATTCTTAATATGAGCTTCTTCTGCTTCTGCTTTAGCAATTAAGTCTTTCTTACCTGCAGGAACAATCATGTCGCTAAGACCAATTGTTGCACCGAAGATTGTTGCATATCTATATCCAAGGTCCTTTACAGAATCAAGTAATTCAACAGCAACAGATGGCTTGTCATGGTTAAGTGTAGCTGTAATGAGCTTCTTAAGCTGCTTATCACCAAGGCAGTAATTCTGGAATGGAAGACCAACAGGGATAGAAGAATTGAAAATTATTCTACCTGGTGTTGTTTCTGTCCACTTTACACCATCAGAAACAGTCTTGTTGCCCTTTTCATCAATTATCTCAAGGCCCTTTCTTAAGCGATAAAGAATCTTTTCGTTGTAAGAAATGCTGTTAGCATCAATAGCTGCTTCAATTTCGCTAAGAGAATCATAATGCTTACGCTTCTGGCCTCTATCGAGATCTGTTCTTTCCTTAGTAAGGTAGTAAATACCTAAGACCATGTCCTGAGAAGGGAATGCAATAGGCTTACCATTTGCCGGATCAAGAAGGTTTGTTGTTGAGAGCATAAGTGTCCAACACTCAAGCTGTGCAGCTTCTGAGAGAGGAACGTGTATAGCCATCTGGTCTCCATCGAAGTCAGCATTGAAGGCATGACAAACAAGTGGATGGAGCTTTAAAGCCTTACCATCAACAAGAACTGGCTCAAATGCCTGGAATCCAAGACGGTGTAATGTTGGAGCTCTGTTAAGCATAACTGGATGCTCTTTTACTACATCTTCCAAGATACCCCATACTTCAGGAGCACCCTCTTCAACCATTACCTTTGCTTTCTTGACATTTGGTGCAATACCATTGTCATGAAGCTTTCTGATTAAGAATGGCTTAAAGAGTTCTAGTGCCATTAATGAAGGTACACCACACTGATGCATCTTTAACTCTGGGCCAACAACAATTACAGAACGACCAGAATAGTCGACACGCTTACCTAAGAGGTTCTGTCTAAATCTACCCTGCTTACCCTTTAACTGATCTGCAAGTGACTTAAGATCTCTCTTAGAAGCACCCTTAGCTGGATTTTCAACCTTACCATTATCTAGGAGACAATCAACAGCTTCCTGGAGCATTCTCTTTTCATTTCTAACAATAATGTCCGGAGCCTGAATACTGATTAAGCGCTGAAGACGATTATTTCTATTAATAACTCTTCTATATAATTCGTTGAGGTCTGTTGTAGCAAATCTACCACCATCAAGTTGGACCATAGGTCTTAAATCTGGTGGAATAACAGGAAGAACAGTAAGAATCATCCATTCAGGCTGGTTTCCTGAATCAATAAACCATGTGCAATACTTGATAACAGATGCAGCTTTCTTAGCTTCTCCACTATCTGTCTTACCATTCTTTTTGATGATATCAGCAAGAATTTCTCTGTTCTTTTCTCTGAGTGCCTCTAAGTCAAGTCCTTTTAAGAGTTCATAGATAGCTTCAGCTCCCATTCCTGCCTTAAAAGAGTCCTCACCATACTTTGCTGTATATTCATCATATTCAGCTTCTGAAAGTACCTGGCACTTAGATAACTCATCAATCTGACCTGGGTCAATTACAACATAAGACTCATACTTGAAGATAGAGTTGAAGTCAGCCTTCTTCATCTCCAAGAGGTAGCTCATAATAGAAGGTTGAGATTTATAGAACCAAACATGAGCAACAGGAGTAGCAAGCTTTATGTGACCACAACGCTCTCTTCTAACCTTCTTTTCTGTGACTTCAACACCACAGCGCTCACAGACAGTTCCTTTATATCTCTTACTCTTAAACTTACCACACCAGCACTCCCAGTCTCTGGTAGTACCAAAAATACGCTCACAGAAGAGACCATCTCGCTCTGGTCTAAGAGAACGATAGTTGATTGTCTCTGGCTTCTTTACTTCACCATAGGACCAAGAGAGAATCTGGTCTGGGGACGCAATCTTTATTCTTAATGTATTAATGTCATGTGTATCGCTCATCCCTTACCTCCTATTGATTGTTTCTTTCCTTTTCAGCTTTATTAATAAGCTCCCTATCTCTCTCTGTAAGAGGGATAAGCTTTCCATTTTCATCATAAGCAGCAAGATCCAATGCAAGACCTCTGATGCCTTGGCAAAGTACCTTATAGCCTTCTGGTAAATCATCTGGCTGTTCTGCTGGCTCACCCTTAACAATAGCCTGATAGATATTTACTCTTCCCTTCATATCATCTGACTTTACTGTCAAAAGCTCCTGAAGGTTATTTGCAGCACCATAAGCTTCAAATGCCCAAACTTCCATTTCTCCTAATCTCTGGCCACCGAACATAGCCTTACCACCAAGTGGCTGCTGTGTAACAAGAGAATAAGGACCTGTTGCTCTGGCATGCATCTTATCATCAACTAAGTGATGGAGCTTGAGGTAGTAGATATATCCACAGAATACCTTATTTACAAATGGCACACCTGTTCGACCATCATAAAGAGTTACCTTACTATCTTTTGGTAAGTTAGCCTTTACCATTTCATTCTCAATCTGCTCCATTGTTGCAGACTGGAATACTGGAGTCTTATACCAAACATCATTCTTAACAGCAGCCCAACCAAGCTGTGTCTCCATGAGCTGTCCAATATTCATACGAGAAGGTACACCAAGTGGGTTAAGACATACATCAAGTGGAGTACCATCTTCCATGTAAGGCATATCTTCCTGAGGAAGTACTCTTGATACAACACCCTTGTTACCATGTCTACCAGCCATCTTATCACCTTGCTTGAGCTTTCTCTTTGTAGCAATGTAAACCTTTACAGTCTCCAAGCTACCAGGTGTAAGTTCTTCCTTCTTTGTTATTCTCTGAATGTCGATAACTGTACCTTCAACACCGTGAGGAACAACAAGAGAAGCATTTCTTGTATCCTTAGACTTTTCACCAAAGATAGAGTTAAGAAGCTTCTGTTCAGGAGTATTCTCTGTTTCTGTTTTTGGAGTTGTTTTACCAACTAAGATATCACCAGAGTGAACATATGTACCAATACAAACAATACCATCTGAATCAAGATGTTCAACAGCCCTCTCTGATGTATTTGGAAGATCTCTTGAGAATCTTTCTTCGCCAAGCTTTGTTTCCTTTCTATCTACTTCGTATTCCTTAATATGGATAGATGTGTAGATATCTTCACTTACAACTCTTTCACTAATTAAGACAGCGTCTTCGTAGTTGTAACCATTCCATGGAACGAAACCAACAAGAATGTTTCTTCCAAGAGCAAGCTCACCATGATCTGTGCTTGGTCCATCTGCTAAGACATCATCTTTCTTAACAACATCGCCAACCTTAACAAGAGGTCTCTGATTCATACAAGAATCCTGGTTAGTTATCTCGTACTTACGTAATTCATAAACATCCAATTCGTTTGGAACAGTTGGATTTGTTGGTTCAACTTTAATCATTAAAGATGATACGTAAACGACCTTACCGTCACGTCTAGCTTTAACCATGATTGATGAGTCATAAGCAGTTCTCATCTCCATACCAGTTCCTACTCTAGGAGCTTCTGGGAATACAAGAGGTACAGCCTGACGCTGCATGTTAGATCCCATGAGCGCTCTGTTTGCGTCATCGTGTTCCAAGAATGGAATGAGGGATGCTGCAACAGATACTACCTGCTTAGGAGATACATCCATCCAATCTATCTCTTCAGGCTTAGCTGTTGAGTAGTCCTGATTAGCACGAACAGATACCTCGCCCTTAAGAACAAACTGTCCATCCTTATTCTTTTCTACTGTAGCGTTTCCCTGAGCAATCTTTGCCTTCTCTTCATCGTTAACATCAAGATATGTGCATTCATCTGTAACAACACCATTAAGAACCTTTCTGTATGGTGTCTGAATGAAGCCATAATCGTTAATCTTTGCGTAGTTAGCAAGAGTAAGAATCAAACCAATGTTTCCACCTTCAGGTGTTTCAATAGGACAAATCTTTCCATAATGGGTGTAGTTAACATCTCTAACATCAAAGAGCTGACGAGCATTATCACGCTTAATACCGCCCTTAGGACCAATAGCAGAGATTCTTCTCTTGTGTGTCAACTCTGCAAGAGGGTTAACCTGATCCATGAACTGAGAAAGCTGAGATGAACCAAAGAACTCTCTGACAGTACCAATGATAGGCTTAATAGATATAATGTCCTGTGGTTTAGCATCATCATCAGAGACATTCATCTTATCCTTAGCTGCTTTAGCCATCTTGCTAAATGCATCTGCAAGGCTGTTCTCTAAAAGTTCTCTTACTGTTCTTACTCTTCTGTTTCCGAGAGAGTCTTCATCATCCTTTGGGAACTTACCATCACCGAAATCCATAATCATACGTGTTGTGCAGATTACATCATCGATAGTAAGGGTTGTCTCTTTAATATATTTCTCGGTATCAAAACCAAAGAACTTCTTATTAAGCTTATATCTACCAATTTCTGAGAAATCGTATCTATTCTTGTCTTTGAAGAAATCTTTGTAGTAGTTAATGACCTTATCGCTATCGGTTGTTGTTCTGATGTGCTGAGGAAGGAATGTCTTCCACTTTTCTGCAACATATCCGATATAGAGGTCTTTAAACTCCTTACCTTCTTCTCTATAAATTCTCTGACAGTTCTCCCACTTCTCTTTATCAAATGCAAGAGAACGCTTATTGAGAGCAGAAACATCTCCCTGGATGACTCTATAGCAGAAAATTTTCTCCTGCTGAAGTGTCTTTAAAACAGCCATAGAAGGAAGGTCATCAAGATTTGTTTCTTGAGTATCTACAACTTCGATATCATCAATTCCTGCATTCTTTAATTCTTGAAGGTTAATAGCACCAATTTCATCGCCTGCGCAGAAAAGAACATTGCCATCCTTCTTAATATCTTTGTAAGCAAATCTTGGGAAATGACCATCATAATCACTTGTGCTAATAAGTTCAGAAGAATAGAACTGGCTAACAATACTATCTCTTGTTTCAAGACCAAGCATTCTCATAAAGAATGTTACAGGGATAGCAATTTTCTTAAATGACTGTGTATCGTCCTTGCTTCTTGGAGATGTAGCATAGATGAGGTTATGGATAGCACCATAGATAAGAGTTTCTTTATTCTTCTTTCCATCATCAGCGCCATCAACCTTATAATCTACTTTGTTTTCCTTATCATCAACATTTGTTCTTTCGAATACAAATGAAAGCATAGAACCGAGGTATGGATATAAGTTAGCAGCAAAAAGTGAGCTCTTAAGACCCTTTTTGTTCATATTCTTGAATATGACACCAGGGCTACGAACAATAGATGATACTATTACTCTTTCAGAGCCGTTAATTATGAACGTACCACGATCAGTCATGACTGGGAATTCACCGAAAAAGATTTCTTTCTCCTGAATTACACCACCCTTCTTTTCAAGCTGAATTTTTACCTTTACAGGTACACCAAATGTTGATCCTTTTCTTTTGCATTCAGATTCTGATTTCATTGCAAATACATCGGTAGGATCTACAGAATAGCCTGCATATCTTACAGTCATTCCACCATTAGGTGCTTCTATTGGGAAATATGTCTGGAAAAGATGTTCGAGTCCGAACTTTGGGTCTGGCTCCTCGCCATGCATTATCTTATCGAGCTGCAAAAAATCTTTGTATGATGCAGTCTGAATTTCTACTAGATTTGGAACAGGATACTCATTGAGCACTTCAGAACCAATATTGACTCTCTCAAATACTTTACCGTTGCCGGTCATATCGTTGTACCTCCAGAATGGAACAATTCTTTGTTCCGGAGCTTTCGCTTTTATTATGTTTATCCAGGGTTAAAAATTCTTTTGAATGGACGGCAAAGCCCCAGTGCCCCCTGGGGAACACTGGGTGCCATTATAAAATAGGTGTTACTTTACTTCGACAACACAACCAGCAGCTTCGAGCTTCTCCTTAATTGAAGCAGCTTCTTCCTTGCTGACAGCTTCCTTAATAAGTCCACCAGCTTCACAGAGTTCCTTAGCTTCCTTGAGGCCAAGACCTGTAATAGCACGAACTTCCTTAATACAAGCAATCTTCTTAGCAGCGTCAACGCTCTTAAGAGTTACGTTGAATTCTGTCTGCTCTTCAACAGCTTCAGCTGCAGCAGCAGGACCAGCAGCAACAGCAGCAGCTGCTGCAACAACACCAAACTTCTCTTCCATCATCTTGATGAGATCAGAGATTTCCATAACGCTCATTGATGCGATGGATTCTAGGATTTCTTCTTTTGTAGCCATATTATCTTCTCCTTATTTTTCTAACGGTTTAGCAGGTTACTTGAAGACTAAAACCGTATTTTTTTATTAGTTTTCAGCAGCAACTCCGCCCTTTGACTCAACATAAGCAAGTAAAGTAGCAGCGAGTTTCTGTACAGGTGCCTTCATCGTGCCCATGAGGGAAGCGATGAGTTCTAGCTTTGTAGGAAGCTTAGAAATTGCTTCAATCTGATCTGCAGAGAGAACTTCTCCACCTAAGAGAGCACCCTTAACCTGGACAGCAACACCATCCTTAGCTGCAGAATAAAGAACCTTTGCAACAACGTTAGCTGTGTCACCCTTTACAAGAGCAACAGCTGTAGGTCCAATCATCTGATCCTCAGCACCTGTCTTATCAAGATTCTGAAGAGCAATCTTTGCATAGCGGTTCTTTACAACTCTGTATGCTGCATCATCTTTTCTCAAGCTCTTTCTAATCTGAGTAATCTGATCAACAGTCATACCTCTGTAATCTGTGAAGATGTATCCATCGTATCCTGCAAACTCTTCACGGAGTGCAGCAACGGCATCTTCCTTGGCCTTATTAACGTGAGCCTTGTATTCTTCCATTTTGTCCTCCATTATGCGTTTGCAGCATCAACTGCATCCTTAACCTCTACGTGGACGCCAGGTCCCATAGTAGAAGAAAGAGCGATAGAAACTACATAGTCACCCTTAGCATCGCTTGGCTTCTTTCTGATGATTTCAGCGAGAATAGCCTGAGCGTTTTCAGCAATCTGAGCGCTTTCCATGTTTACCTTACCAACAGCGAGGTGAACAACACCTGTCTTATCAGAACGGAACTCAACACGACCCTTACTTAGTTCAGCAAGTGCACCTTTAATGTCGTTTGTAACTGTCTGTGTCTTTGGGTTTGGCATTAAGCCTCTACGACCAAGGATAGGACCAAGTTTACCAACATCCTTCATCATGTCTGGTGTAGCAACTGCAACATCGAAGTCCATCCAGCCGTTCTTAATCTGTTCGATTAAGTCGCTGTCACCAACGTATGCTGCGCCATTTGCTCTAGCCTCTTCTGCCTTATCGCCCTTAGCGAAGACAAGAACCTTCTTCTGTGCAGAGAACTGGTTAGGAAGAACAACTGTGTCTCTAACAGACTGGCTCTTTTTAAGAGTTAGCTTAACAGAGAGTTCTACAGTTTCATTAAACTTTGCATAAGAACAGTCTTTTACAATCTGAGCTGCATCAACAAAACTATAGTTTTTACTTCTGTCAACCTTCTTCACTGCTTCCTGATATTTCTTACCTCTCTTCATCTTACTTCTCCACTTCAACGCCCATTGAACGAGCTGTACCAGCTATGATTTTCTTTGCTGCTTCGATATCGTAAGCATTAAGATCTTCAAGCTTTGTCTGAGCAATTTCAGTAAGCTGAGCATTAGTTAACTTACCGACCTTTGTCTTGTTAGGTGTGCCGGAAGCTGTCTGAATGCCAAGAGCCTTCTTGATAAGAACTGCTGCTGGAGGAGTCTTCAGAATAAAAGTAAAACTCTTATCTGAGTAGACAGTGATGATAACAGGGATGATGAGTCCAGCTTCAAAACCTTTAGTTTTGTCATTAAACTGCTGGACAAACTGAGGTGCGCTGACACCATGAGGACCGAGAGCAGGACCTACTGGAGGTGCTGGTGTGGCCTTCTGGGCAGGACACTGAAGCTTGATTACTGCGGTAACCTTCTTCTTTGCCATATTTTTCTCCTTACGCCGGAACCTGGTCTGAGCTGACCGATAAGCGGGGTTCCGCGCTGGTATTAACGCTCTTCAACGAAGAGCTCCCACCCTGTATACCGAAGCATAGAGGGGAGATTTTTTAATAAAGATAAAAACCAAAAGGCTATCCCTAATAGATAACCTTTTCTACTTGATTAAAATCTACCTCTACAGGAGTAGATCTACCAAAAATTTGAACAGATAGTCTTAGTCTACCCTTCTGTAAGTCAATTTCATCAATTGTGCCATTGAAAGAAGAGAAAGGACCAGCTGTGATAAGAACTTCTTCTCCAACTGAAAAATCTTGCTTAGGTCTGAAAGACTTCTCTTCAGGAAGTTCTCCTGCCATTACTAGTATTCTCTTATGTTCAGCAGCTGAAAGTGGTGTCGGAGGAACTTTTCCATTTGGATCTCCAGATAAGAAACCTGAAACTCCATTAATTCCTACAATCTTAGAAACGATAGAATTCCATCCTGTCTCTGGTAGTTGCAATTCTACAAGGATGTAGCCAGGAAGAATCTTGCGTTCTTCAATCTTAACTTCTCCATCCTTATCACTGCGTACTTTAACCTTTTCAACAGGAATATTAACACCTGTGCAATACGCTTTAAACTCAGGGTCAATCTCAATATATTTATTGATAATCTTTTCAATCTTCTGTTCGTAACCTGAGTATGTTTGGATAACGTACCAACCCTTTTCCATCGTTTATTCCCAATATTCCTTAGAAAATAAGATCCATTAGCTGACCAATGCCAATATCGACAAGGCCAAGAACAATTGCAAAGACTATTGTTGAGATAATTACAACCCATGTGTAACGAACTACAGTTTCTCTATTTGGCCAAGAAACCTTCTTTAACTCAAGCCAACATTCTTTGAAGTATCTTGCTATTTTCTTCATATCTTCTCCTTGGTCCTCGAAGTGCCAGCAGGCCAGGAGGGATTCGAACCCCCAACACCCGGTTTTGGAGACCAGTGCTCTAACCATTGGAGCTACTGACCTGCTCGCACCTCGAAGAATCCAATTGATCCTTATTTAATCTTTGTTTCTCTGTGCAAGGTGTGCTTGCGTTCAAATGGGCAATACTTCATGAGTTCAAGTTTCTCTGGTGTATTGCGGCGATTCTTCTCTGTAGTATAGTTCTTCTGCTTGCACTCTGTACACTGAAGAGCAATCTTCTCTACTGGTCCTTTCTTTTTTGAACTTGCCATATATACAACTCCTCACGACCCTAGGTCGCTTCTCTCTTAGCTCCCGGGCGGATTTGAACCGCCGACCCCCACCTTACCATGGTGGTGCTCTACCGACTGAGCTACAAGAGCACAGGTCACAAAAATGCGACACGCATTGGAAACTCTAGCCTAAACAAGCACCTCTTGTCAATAGAAAACAATGCATTCCAAAGAATGCCCCCATATACAAGGTGTTAGTCTTGATTTTATTATTCAATTAAAAAAGATTCAAGATGTGCTAGCAAATAACTATTTAAAGGTATAATTATTTTAACATTTATCTTATTATTGAATATGATAACAAGAATTAGTTAAAATAAAAATTGTCATTTTATCTAAGGAGGGCACCTTTTATGCCAGAAAAAAACCGTGTTAGATATGGCTGTTCTTCAGAAGAAATTGCTAGAGACTTTGCTGAACAGCTAAAATACAACCAAGATGCTGATGTCTATCATACAACAAAAGAAGGCAGATATGAGGCAATTGCCTACGCAATTAGGGATAGAATAATTCATCAGTGGGATTTATCAAGAAAAACACAAAGAAAAAACCATTCGAAGAGAGTTTATTATTTATCTCTTGAGTTCCTAATGGGGCGAGCAATGACAAATAATATTATTAACCTAGGAATTGAGAAGCCTGTAAAAGAGGCCCTTTCTTCATTAGGTTATACATATGAAGAACTAAGTGATACCGAACCTGATGCAGGACTCGGGAACGGAGGACTAGGACGTCTTGCCGCTTGCTTTATGGACTCCTTGGCAACACTAGAGCTTCCAGCATATGGCTATGGTATTCGTTACAATTACGGAATTTTCCGTCAGCAAATCAAAAATGGATACCAAGTTGAGCAACCAGACAATTGGCTTAAGGATGGCAATCCATGGGAGTTAAAAAGACCAGATTTAACATATCCAGTTTTCTTTGGCGGAAAGGTTACATATTTGAGAGAAAACAATAGAGACACATACAAGTGGGTTCCAGATGAGCAAGTTAACGGTGTTGCTTATGATACCCCTATCGTAGGTTATGGAGGAAAGACTGTTAACACTCTTAGGCTTTGGAGCGCTAATAGCCCAGATGGCTTCTCATTCCAAGAATTCAATTCAGGTGACTATACAGAGGCAGTAAGAAAGAAAATTAATGCAGAGACACTTTCCCAAGTACTTTATCCAAATGATACTCTCTATATGGGAAAAGAGCTCAGACTTAAGCAGCAATATTTCTTTGTATCTTGTTCGCTACAAGACATCGTGAGACGTTTTAAGCGTTACGGAAACTATAGCTGGAAGAACTTCCCTAATGAAGCTGCAATTCAACTTAATGATACTCACCCTTCCCTAGCAGTTCCTGAACTCATGAGGATTTTAGTAGATAACGAAGGTCTCGGATGGGATGATGCATGGGATATCACTGTAAAGACTATGGGTTACACAAACCATACTCTCATGCCTGAAGCTCTTGAGAAGTGGCCTCTTCCTATGATGGAAAAGATACTTCCTCGTCATATGCAAATCATTTATGAAATAAATAGAAGATTCCTTTCTTCCGCTGTTTCATATTTCCCAATGCAAAATGATAAGATTGCAAAGATTTCAATCATTGAAGAATCTAATCCTAAGATGGTAAGAATGGCTAACCTAGCTATTATCGGAAGCCACTCTACAAACGGAGTAGCTGCTCTACATTCTAAACTACTTGTAGAGAACATGTTCCCTGAGTTCAATCTTATTTTCCCAGATAGATTCAACAACAAGACAAATGGAATAACACAGAGAAGATGGCTTCTCGATGCAAACCCAGACCTTGCATCTCTTATTACTGAAGCTATTGGAGATAAGTGGATTACATCCTTTGATGAGGTAGAAAAATTAAAGGCATTTGCTGAAGATCCTTCTTTTGTTGAGAAAATTGGCAATGTTAAAACAAAAGCAAAGCTGAAGGCTGCAGATTTCTTAAAGAAAGATTGTGGAATCATTCTCGACACAGATACGCTTATTGATGTTCAAGTAAAGAGAATACATGAATACAAGAGACAACTTCTCAATGCTCTTAATATTGTTATGGTTTATAACAGAATGAAGAGCGATAAAGCATATAGAGAATCATTCCAACCAACAACATATCTCTTTGGAGGTAAGGCTGCACCTGGTTATGTAAATGCAAAACTTATCATAAAGTTTATCTCTTCTCTCTCTGCAGTAATTAATAGCGATCCGCAAGTAAATAAACTATTACATGTTTATTTTATGCCAGACTACAGAGTTACTCTTGCTGAAAACATTATTCCTGCAACAAACCTCTCTGAACAGATTTCAACAGCAGGTACAGAGGCGTCCGGAACGGGCAACATGAAGTTTATGGCTAACGGCGCTTTAACTATCGGAACACTAGATGGCGC